>ENA-ORXT01001432-ORXT01001432.1-marine-metagenome-genome-assembly--contig:-NODE-1432-length-32152-cov-8.182479_pt1 | contig 32152 bp, 27 predicted proteins | sample MGYA00237868_ERZ511482 | MGnify/ENA metagenome assembly ERZ511482 | reverse complement strand
CCATCCTAAAATCTATTAATCTTTATATCCTAGTCCAGTTTCCGCTTCCATGCTCAACTCCAAAGTTCATTTTTTAAAGGTCAATCCTTAAATGCGGGCTGTCTTTTTAAACGTGGATTGATTCTTAAATTTTTATTTCTCAATCGATATTCTATTGACAAAGTAAATGTTATTTATTCATTGATGAATCGAGCACATTCTTCAATCCTATAATCTTGATTCAAAAGGGTTTCAACTGCTAGGCATGATAAAAAGAGAAATATCTCATATAGGATTTTTGAGTGGTCAATCTTTAATTGCGCTTTGTCTTATTAAATGAATGAATTCATAGTATAAATCCATTATCTTGCATCACCCCTTCATCTTTAACTAATATAGATATGAAATACATTTACCTAGTCCTGACAATAAGCCTATTTGTAACAGTTTCTAGTGCGCAAATTGAAGTAGGAGTTGAAACCTTACCAGAGGCGGGAGATATATTGGAATACGTAACTTTTGACTATACGGGAGATACACTATCATATAGACAAGAAGGTGAAGCGCAAGTATGGGTTTTTTCTGAGTTTGAATTTACAGGAGAAGAACAAGATACTTTTCGGGATATTGCCAATACGGAGTATGTGGATTCTTTCCCCAATGCTGACCTTATGTTTAATACCATTGGTTTTCAAGCGGCAGCGAAACGAAATACCAATTCAATTGAGTTGTTGGGTATAGTTAGTCCGGAAATTGATTTTCTTGATCTGAGTGGAATCAGTCTTTTCGATTCACCTTTCGATTATAGAAGAGCACCTATTAATTTTGGTGATAGTTTTGAAGATGATGCTAGATTGTTTTTTCAATTTTCTGCTGAGGTTATCCCTGGTGTCGATTCTCTAGAATTACCTATACCTGGAGCAACCTTAGATTCTATACGATTCGTTGTTGAGATTTCTAAGAAGGAGACGACGGTTGGGTGGGGAACCATGGAATTGGATGCTACGGAGCATGAGGTGCTGATGATCAAGCAAGAAGATAACTTTGAAAATACCCTTGAAGTTGGTTTAAATCTTTTTGATAATATCGTTTGGTTTGATGCCTCTGAATTTTTTGGTGCAGGCGGCGATACTGGATTGGGACTTGGATTCAATTCCACGATTACCTACAAATATTTAAATGCTGATTCCAAAGAGTCTATCATTGAGTTTAGCGAACAAAGAACCGTAGATACACTTGGGGTTTCTTCATTAGCAGTTAGTGGTAGAATTGCTGAGGGTTTTGTTACAGAGGTCAGTGAAATTGTTCTTCAAGTAGAAAATTTTAAAATTTCACCGAATCCTTCCGAGGGATTGATACAGGTCATTTGCGACAGCGATGTCATTATCCAACCGAATTTAACCATCCGAAATGTGAAGGGTGAAAAAATATGGTCAGTTAAGAATTACAGCTATGGAGATAATATAGACGTCACAAATTTGCCGAAAGGCCTATATCTAATGGAATGGGAAGATGGGGGTAAGAGACAGACTCAGAAATTTCTGATACAATAGCTGCCCAAACATGTTATAGAAATATATAATATGTCTTATCTTTGGTGGTCAAAGTAAACAACACTATGTCTACCGTTCAATATACCGAAGCTAATATAAGATCCCTAGATTGGAAAGAACATATCAGGTTAAGGCCTGGAATGTACATTGGAAAACTAGGGAACGGTGCGAGTGCCGATGATGGAATTTATGTCCTCCTCAAAGAAGTCATAGATAATTCCATTGATGAATATGTGATGGGTCACGGAAAACAAATAGAGATAAAAGTTACGGATGAACTTGTGACCGTCCGAGATTATGGTCGTGGCATTCCATTGGGAAAGGTCGTTGATGTGGTTTCCAAAATGAACACCGGGGGAAAATATGACTCCAAAGCCTTCAAAAAATCTGTTGGATTAAATGGGGTAGGAACGAAGGCGGTAAACGCACTTTCTACCCATTTTACTGTAACCGCTTATAGAGACGGTAAGCAAAAATCTGCTAGCTTTAATCAAGGGGAATTAATATCTGAAACTAAACAAGTAAAATCTAAAGAGGCGAATGGTACGCTGATTGAATATACGCCGGATGTTTCCATTTTTAAGAAGTATAAATATCGGGACGACTTTATTATTAATCAGCTGTGGAATTATGCTTACCTCAATGCAGGACTTAAGCTAAAATTTAATGGGAAAACATTGGTTTCCAGAAATGGCTTAAGGGATTTGCTCGAAAGAAAGGCAGATCCCACGACGATGCGATATCCAATTATTCACCTGCAGGGCGAGGATTTTGAGATGGCCTTGACACATGGTAATCAATATGGGGAGGAATATTATTCTTTCGTGAATGGACAGAATACGACGCAGGGAGGAACGCATCTTGCAGCTTTTCGTGAGGCGATTACAAAAACAGTAAGAGAGTTTTTTAATAAAAATTTTGATACGAAGGATATTCAGTCAGCAGTCATAGGTGCCATAAGCGTGCGAGTAGAGGAGCCAGTTTTTGAGTCGCAAACCAAAACAAAATTGGGTTCTATAAATATGGCACCGGATGGTAAAACCGTACGATCTTTTGTTATCGATTTTGTAAAAAACAAGCTCGATAATTTTCTTCATAAAAATAAGGATGTTGCAGAAGCGCTTCTGAAAAGAATCCAACAATCAGAGCGTGAGCGGAAGGAAATTGCAGGGATAAAAAAATTAGCCAACAAGCGGGCAAAAGTTGCAAACATTCATAATAAGAAACTTAGGGATTGCAGGGTTCATTTCGATGATAATAAGAAGAAACACACGGAGGAAATAAAGAATGCGACCACCATTTTTATTACAGAGGGGGACTCAGCCAGTGGTTCGATCACGAAGGCAAGAAATGTACAGACACAAGCTGTGTTTAGTTTGAGAGGGAAGCCTTTAAATAGTTTTGGCCAGACCAAAAAAGTGGTTTATGAAAATGAAGAATTAAACCTCTTACAGCATGCCTTGAACATTGAAGATGGCATTCAGTTTTTGCGTTACAATCAGGTTGTAATAGCGACGGATGCGGATGTAGATGGAATGCACATTAGATTATTACTACTTACCTTCTTCCTTCAGTTTTTTCCAGACCTTGTAAGAGAGGGACATCTTTATATTTTAGAGACACCATTGTTTAGGGTGCGGGATAAACGAGATACGCACTACTGCTATAGCGAAAAAGAAAAACAGGAGGCGATAAAGTCCTTGCGAGGCAAACCAGAAATTACGCGATTTAAGGGATTGGGGGAAATTTCTCCAGATGAATTTGGGGCCTTCATTGGTGCGGACATTCGATTGGAACCTGTGATTTTTAATGAGAAGGTCAGCATCCAAGATATCTTAAGTTACTACATGGGTAAGAACACAATGGATCGCCAACTTTTTATTATTGATAATCTAAAAGTTGAATTGGATGTTATGGATCCGATGCTTGAAGAAGCCATGGCGGAATAGATCAGCATAGACTCATCCTCAATGATATGAGTGGTAGATCAATCGGTCTTCCTTTTTATATTCTTGTTTGGTATGATCCCAATAGTATAAGTTTATTTTTTCTTTACTCTTTTTGACTTGCCCCCAATGCTTGCGCAGAAACACCCGATAGGTTTTAGCTTCTATTTTTATTTTTTGATTTATGTAAACGTAATAGACTTTTGTTTCGGCTTTGGTTTTAGCATAGACAACAATTTTCTCTAAGAATATTTTCTTTCCGATTAATTGATTCAGATCATTGTGTAAGATAGTAAGACTTTTGATTTTAGTGAAAATGGAAGGTCGCTTCCTGTAAAAAACGGTATTTACTTCTCCGAGGACATGACCATTGAAGTCGATAACTTCTAAACCAAATTTGCCGGTTGTATTTTCTTTTCGTTCGATTCTATCTATAAAGAATCGATTGAGATTAAATTCATTATAGCCAAGACTATCTATTTTTATATCAATAAGATCCTCAGCTTTATAGTTATAACTTCCAAGAGGCAATCTTAATACATAATCTCCTGGACAACGGTCTTCATGTATCACCTGACCTTCTCGACCAAAAACATAATTTTCACAAGAATTAGCTCTCAAGTAATATTTGTGTTGGTTTTTGTAAGGAATTTCTAATCCTTTTTTTGAGATACTTTCGTCAAATATCTTTATGCTCTTATCAGGGTGAAGTAAGGGGTCTGTTGGAGCTTGTGAATGAATGGTCGAGCCTGTAAATAGCAGTATCGTAAACACTGGTATTTTGAGGATCTTAAGCATTAACGTCATTAAATTCCTCAATGAGTATTCCCATTTTTCCCATCTGTGAATCTCGCATGGCCTGCATGATTTCGATTTGGGAGTTCATTACAAAGGGGCCATGGGAAACAACTTCTTCATTTATTGGTTGGCCAGATAGAATGATAAATCTGCTTTCTTTGGTTACTTCAATTTCAATATTTTCATGGTCATTATTAAACCAGATGAGGTTTTTGGCTATGATCGATTTTTCATCTACTGTCAGTGCTCCATTGAGTAAATAGAGAATGGTATTGAATGAGGTTGGAAGATTCAATGATAGTGTGGCACCTGCTTCCGCATTCGCTCGCAAATGTGTTTGTGGGCTGTAAGTCTTAGCCGGTCCTTTTACATTTTCAAATTCACCAGTGACCACCAGAATTTCTGCTTTATCTTTTTTAATTGTCGGTGTATCTTTTTTTGAAATGGGAAGATAGTAGGCGGGTTCCATTTTAAACTTTGCTGGGGTGTTTACCCAGAACTGTATGAATTCATGTTCGCCCCCCTTTTCCGCCAACGACTTACTCGGTCGTTCGCTATGGGTGATTCCTTTTCCGGCATGCATCCATTGTGTTCCACCTTCAGAAACAATCACATTGTTTCCTAGGGAATCTCTATGCTGAATATCTCCTTGGAAGATAAATGTAACTGGTGAAAAGCCTCTGTGAGGATGTGGCCCTACGCCAGCTTCTTGTGGTCTCAGTCCGCCTTGCAAGGGATGATTCCAATGGTGAATTAATAGAAAAGGATCTATTTGTTCCACACCTTGAAAGGGTAACGCTTGGTCAAGAAGGTTACCTCCCATATTGATGAGTTGCGCTGGAATTATTTTATGTATGGTTCGGTGCATCACTTAAATTTTAAAAATAGTAACACAGAACATGGGTTGCAGGTTTCGACAAACTTAACTTGGGGCTTGTCTTTAGGGCGATTAATATTTTGGGTCAGAGATTGTTTTAAATATGTATGACAAACTAGGTAACAGAGAATTGATAAAATCTCATTTTATATCTTGCACATTAAAGTTTTTAAGTTTAAGGTCGGTGCCGTTAAAATGATATAATATATACCTGTGGTAAGATCTGACATGTCTTTTACCCAATCTGTTTGATTGATAATGTCTTTATAAATAATTTTACCTGCCGCATTTATCACGGTTAGTTCTGTAGGTAAGAGTTTTTGTTTCTCAATTTTAATATGTAGCCTTTCGGCAAATGGGTTTGGGAATACTGTTACAAATTCGGTTTCTGATATTTCTAAAGTATTACCTTCAAATAGATTTGTGCAATATGGATCATCAGATCTTAAGATGGTCAATGCAACAATAGAATCACATCCATCTTCATTGAATAAGTTTAAAATATGATTCCCAATTTTTAAACCTTCAAAATTTGATTCTTTACACAGGATAATCGTATCCGATTTTTGATAAACTGGTAATACATCCAAGTCAATAATTGTAAGGGAATCGCAGCCATTTTTATCTATTCCCCAAACTTCAAAAATGCCAGGTTCTGAAAAGCTTTGATAGAATTCGCCTTCACAAATTTGTGCCTCAGCATTGAATTCTTGGAAGGCAAATACTTCTAAATTGATATGAATGATTGAGTCACAACCCGCTGTTGTAACATACTCAAATTTGTAATTACCAGACTCTGTTAAGCCTTGATATTCTTCATTATAACAAATGGAAACATCCAGAGTTTCTTCAAAGGTTTCATTGAGAGTTAAATGAATGGCATGAATTGAATCACAACCATCAATAGAGTTGAATTGTAATTGATGTGTGCCGTTGGTTGTAAAACCTTTGTATTGTTGTCCTTCACATATTTCTGCAAATTCTTCAGAATAAAGTTCGGTGTAATGTAGAACCTCATAATGTTCGAAGTGAAAGTATGGACAGCCATTTTCGGCAAACATTGTATCTATTATTATTGTATCAGAACTTAGGCTGAGGCTATTATTGGGACAAAGCGTTTTATATTTTTCTGTGTTTTCATCAACTTCAAGGTATATAATATTGAATCTAATAAGAGAATCACATCCAAACTCTGTATGTAATGTAATGGATTGCAAACCCTCATCAGTTGATCCCAAAAATTCTTCACCTGGACATAATTCTTGATTAGATAAATTTATATAATATTTAGGATGTACTATTAGATTAGCATATTCTATCGAATCACAGCCAGTGCTTGAATTATGGATGATCTTGTACCTCCCTTCTCTATAATGTCCATAATATCCATCGGAGGAACAAATTTCAGGATAGGTCTCAAAAACAATAGCTGATTGCCCACATTCTTTTCTAAAATGAATCGTACTTGAAGCAGATAAGTTTTCAGCTTGAAATATTGAAGTGCCGTTCCATTCATCTCCTTCTAGCGCCGTAGAATTAGCTTTAATTCTGTAGTTAATATTGATATGTGCAGATAAACTATCTTCTCCTAAATCTGGAATTATATCATCTGATTTAAATTCAATTTTATTTGGATAATCAAACTCAAAGGATACATTATAATTACTTCCTAATAATTCCATATTTTCAAAATCAATGATTGGATTTATTTGCTCTGAAATTTTAAATCCATTAAATGATTGTCCCGATAAATTAAACGCTGTTATGTTTACATATATCCATTCATCTATTTCAAAAAATCGATCTGCTTCTCCATGGCCATTGAAAGTTTTTCGCGCCAATTGACTGAAGTGATTTGATTCAAGGCAGTGATTGGCTTCTATCATTTCATTATTACAATTGTTGTAATTCAATATTGATCCATTCAAGCAATGTGTTTGACCTATTATTGCAATGCTGTCAATTCTTGCTTTTATTTCGAAAGAATACTGTTGATTGATGTCTAGACTTGGATAGTCTAGTAGAATGGTTTGAGAATCTAATATCTGATGAGGTCCATCGATTGAAAAGTCTGATAAAGTTTCATCATGGACTATTTCTACTTTCGACTCTGGAGATGGTTCATTTCCTGCATTGATTAAAGTGATTAAGTATGCTGCAGGATATCCTGGGTGTAATTGTGTTGAGGAAATTCTGAGTTCTAGATTATTACAACTATCCTTAGCAATGAATGGAAATTGAATTTCTTTTTGTTCGCCATTTTCTATGGTGATTTGTTTTGGTGGACTGCAGAGTTCCCAAAGTTGTTCGTCGTAGCTATATTCTATATCGTAGGTGCCATCTTCTAGATTTAATTCAAAATTGCCATCCTCTGAAAAAACAGACCAAGACCTTAGACTTCTACTGAAGGTGATATTTATTTCTAAAGCTGTTTCGCCACCATCTAGTAGACAACTAGAGTTTTCATCAACGAAGACATTTCCTGAAATGGTATTTTCAGCTTTTTCAATATTAATTACTCTGCTAATGGTATTATTAGAATGAGTTAGGTAAATGTTTTTATCAATATGATAGCTTATTTCATTTATATTAAGGATGGGAGTAAGCGAATCTTCTACAGTTACAACAAGGTATTCTTGAAAACCAGATTTTAAATCTTCAGTATAGTGAACGTTATTTTCTCCACTTAAAATAAATAAGGATTCATCTTCATGACCTTGACCTAGATCGCGGATTGTAGATCCAAATTCAATAGGTTGCCAATTTATTTGATCAAACGATTCGGTATAAAATATTTTACTGTTGGATTGAACAGCAATTACTTTATTATTTTTAGTTGCAGCAATTTTTATTACATAACTAAGATCATCCATGTTTATTTCGGTTCTACTAAAATTAGGACTCAGAGTGACGAAGTCATAAGGAGATTGAAAATACATTCTGTCATCATTACCGTAGTAGTATATCTCAGAATTGATTGTATAATCTATTTCAGAATTTAAACAAGAAAAGGGATTGTAATAAATATAGTTTTCATTCCAGCTGTTACCATCATTATATGATGTATGTACGACGTAGGGAAAATAATTCCAATAAATTGAACAATCAAATTCATTACTGCCTATTGCTAGTGGTGGTTCATACCAGTTGTTAGAACCTCTAGACAGCCAATTATTACCATTTGTCCATTTGATCATTAATGGATTTTTCAGGTAGTCGCTAACAAATTCAAAGCTATTTCCTCCATCTAAGGATTTCCAAATTATTTCATCGGAAATAAAATAGATTTCTCCTTGGTCATTGAGGTCAAAATCTTTTATAGGTACTCCATCTAAGATTTGATTCCATGTCTGGGTTGTAGCATCGTATTTATATAATAACTCCGAAGATTTTATGAATACATCTCCAGCTGGACTAGTTCTTATTTTTTCAACTTTGAAGATATTTTTTTCAAGGATTGGCGTTACATTTATTATCTCTACCTCATCGAAAGAACCGTTGACATATTTATAAATGGAATTATGTCTCCGTTGATAAATATGGTCTATTCCCGCCATCAATGGTTCCAGTCCATTGGAAGGAATTTCTTCAACTTCAAGGGTGAGCACGTTAATTCGCCCAATAAGGGCCATTGATCTTGAGCCAGAGTTGTGACCTTCAACGGCTCTTGATTCGTATCTGTAATAGACGAATTCATTAAACACAAAGACTTGATCTAATGCATCTCCGTTAATAAATTTGATTGTCTCAAAAGCAAATCCATCGTCATTGCTAGCATATAATTCGAACACGTTTGTGTGATAAAAACTTGGATTAGACCATCCTGCCTTATCATATTCATAAACTTTAATATGATTATTTGTTGGTTTATACAGTTGTGGAATAGAGCCAATTAGATTCCAGTTCTTATCATATTCTTTAAATATCTTTTGTGATGATTGTCTTATCTCAACATAAAAGTGATCTGGACTTGCCACAATTTTTACGACATTTTCATCTAGGATAAAATCAGGCTCGCCAGTTGTAAAATTGTATTTGTAGAGTGTTTCATCTACATTCATATATACCTCTCCTTCAGCTACTAAATTTGGATTTGACTCCGGACTGAATATTTCCTGTTTTATTGGATCATAAACACCGATTCGGTTGTTCCTCATAATAACATAAGCTCCATGATTTATTTTCTTCAGGCCCGTATGATTATTGAAGTAGGATAGATCCATTTTAATTTCAATACAGTTATTGAAATTTTCATCGCAGTCGTATAAAACTTTACCTACTACATCTAAATATACTAATGTTCCGTCTGCTTGAGGATACACATTTAAGTAATCAGGCTCAAAAGGCTTAGGAAACGTATCAATAGTGATCGTCTGACAAAAGACAAGGCCTGATGAAAGCATTAGGGTATAGAGCAAACCTATTCTAAACATAAAAGTTGGTGTTTATGTAAAAAAGAGGGACTACAATAATTGTAACGTCTAAATTTGCCCTCAGGCTGCCTGTTATAATTTATAAGATGATAATCTTCTTCATTTCACTTTGTCCACGATCATTCTTAAGTTCTAGAAAGTACTGACCCTTTGCTAGTGAGGTTAAATCTAATTCACTTTTGCTTACTAATATTTTGGAGATGTAAATGAGATTTCCGATGGAAGAATAAACATTTGCCTCGAGCGTCTCACCAGAGAATTGCTCAAGTGTGAAAATTCCAGAAGAAGGATTAGGATAGACGGCCATCCCAAAGTTTGGTATATCTGAAGTTGAAGAAATTAACCGTGTGTACAATTCACAGATGATGGGATTGGCAAACTCTGAAAGGTAGCTCAATCCTTGATTGTCATTGACGCAGGATAAATAGGTCGTGTATTCTTTATCAGGAGTTAAATAGTTTAAGCCAACAAAAATAGATCCTATTCCTTCGATAAAAAGTTCGGTGCTTGGGGAAGTGTTTGGCTCAGCGTCAACCTGGTAGGTTTTTCTGACTAAGCCATCCATGAGAATGGTATCACCTACAGCAACGACGGTTCTTAAGGTATTCTGGTGTGTGATCGTGTCACCGACGACTGCGTCAAAGTTCATCACTAACTTGCGATCATCACAATCATGCACTGCCCAAACCTCTCCTCCAATAATATCTAGGATTACTCTCCCTTGATGTTTTGTATCATAAACCAACATGCTTTCCCCACAGACAAGAGAATCCTTTTCAAAGTATAAGGAGAGGTTACCATCTGAGAATTCATCTGCACTACTAGGAATTGAAATCATGAGAATCTCATAATTTGGCGTTGAGAAAAAGTCTTTAGTAGTCTGCGTGAAAACTGGCGAAAGTGAGAGTAAAAGTAGAAGGCTGGTTAATAGCTTATTCATAACATAGCTTTATAGATGAATGGAAGCCTAGAGGTAATGATCTATAAGTTAAGGCCAAGGTAAGTAGAAATTATGCATTCATTATAATTTAAAAAGTAGTTCAAGTCAAAAATTAAGTAATCTAGTTATTTTGAAAGAAGGAAAATTAGGGAGTTTGCTGTTTTAGTAAAAATCACATAGAAAATAATTTAATATGTTAATGATTGACTTTAAATTTGTAAGGAACACTTTTAATATTAAAATCATTATAGGATTAAAGTACCTGTCATTATATTAAATTGGAATGGACTTGAAGATACACTCAAGAGTGTTGATAGTATCTTGAATCAAAGTCATCCAGACGTTGAGATTTATTTGGCCGATAATAATTCTGAAAATAACGAAGGAAAAATCTTAGCGGAAAAATTCAAATCTGTTGATAATATCATATTCATTCAGTTTAATCAGAACCACGGTTTCACCAAAGCTCACAATTTAATCTACGATCAATATATTGCGGGTGCTAATTATAAATATCTGCTGTTGCTTAACAATGATGCATTTGCAGAACACAGGTGGATTGAAAATATAATTCAAACAGCTGACCGGGATTGCGCGTCTATCGTCTCTTCTAAGATGATCAACTTTTTTTCTCCTGATAAAATGGATAACGCAGGACACATGTTGTTAAACACCGGTGAAATTTTGCCTATAGGCAAAGATGAGTCTATAGATAAATTCAATACAATTTTTGAAAATTTTGGTGCCTGTGGTGGTGCTTGTTTATATAAGGTCTCGATGTTAAAGGAAATAGGCTTTTTTGATTCCTATTTTAATAACGGTTATGAAGATGTTGAACTAGGGATGCGAGCAAAACTTTTTGGACATAAATGTCTGTATGAACCTTCAGCGATTGTTCATCACAAAATGAGTCAATCAATTAATAGGATCAAAGACCAGAAGTATATTGAATATATTCAGAAGAGTATTTTTTATAGCTATCTTAAAAATATGCCGCTTCTAATATTACTTTTAAATTTACCTTTGATTGTAGTAAAGTATACACTTGTCCTTCTATTTAATTTATTTTTCCTGCGTTTTAATTTTATAAAATCCCTCTTAAATAGTATAGTTAATATCCTTCGCGAGATAGGTTTTATTTATAGGAAACGAAAAAAACTATTTGGCCTTAACCCAAAGTATCAATCTTTGGATCTAATAAAATCAATGCACTTTTTTTTAGGAGTAGATTTAAAAAGAGCGGCGCACGTTTTTCAATCGAAGTATAATACTAGTTTTTTATTTTTGATAATTTTCTATACTCGTCTTCGTAAGCTTCTAGCCAGTTTTCTACCTTAAAATGTGATTTCAAACCAATGGTATGCGCTTGATAGAAGTCATAATTATCTTTAAGTTCAAGAATTATTTTTCTGAGTTCAGAATACTCGAAATTTTTAAGACTTACACCGCATTGAAATTTTTTGGTAAAGGCTCCAAGTGCGATATTTTCTGAAATTATAATGGGTTTATGCGCGGCAATACTTTCTAGCAATGAATGTGGATAAGATTTAATTATTTCTTGTTGGTTAGTAATTAAAAGTGTCGCATCACACGCTTTCAAGAATTGATTAATATCAACTTTTTCATTGACAAAGATACATTTATTGGAAACCTCATATTTTGAGGCTAAGTCTTTCAGTTCTTTTTCAAAGGATCCTCGTAATAGTATAGTAAGATGAAAATCTGTATTGTCTTTTAGGAATTGAAATATGATAGGGTAGCCCTTTTTTGATATTTGATTTTTTTCCCAAGGCGCGCTTGCCATTAAAATATTGAAAGGATTTCTCCGGGTTCTTTTAGCTTGCTCTTTTATGTATGAAAGATCTAAACCTGGGTTAATGGAGATTGCATTCCTGAAACCCAACTGATGTAATTTCTCCTTATCGTTGTCAGAGCTAACGACTATTTTTTCAATTTTTTTTAACTGACGGATCTTCTTGAGGTATCTTGGTTCGATGGAGGTAGCGACGGAATAAATTATTGGGACCTTAAGGTATTTGAGCATGGGAAAGTAGTATAAATATGGTGAATGCACATGGATGATATCCTGGTCCTTCTTTTTGAATATTTCACCTAAACCAATGAGGTCTCTTGGAATTAGACTAGTGGGAATTTTTAGTGGAAAAATCGAACGACATTCTCCATTGAATTTTTCTGATAGAAGATATGCCTCATTCCATAAAGCATCTGTTTTTGAAATCTTAGGTTTGGGCACTGTAATTAGGTGCGTTATTTTAAGTGGTGTTTGTTGCTTCAATAATTATGATTTTTAGGTTTTTCTCCTCCATAATTTATCAAGCCATGGTAAACTGCTTTTATAATATTAGCTGACTGCCTAAAATTAAATTTCAGAATTGATCCAAAACTCATTCGACCATACTGGAGGGTGTTTTTAAAAATTAGTTTAAAATTTCTAGGATGAAATTTGTGTATGTACAAGAAGCGGTTTCTAATGGAGTAGTAGGTTTTGAGTGAAGTGTCTGGATTTGAATTATGTTGTACTGGATAATCTTTATTCACATGGATTTTTAAATTTGCGAAAGCTAATCTATTACAAAAATCTGCCATTTCTCCACCAAAAAAATACTTGGTTTCTAGCAGGCCAACTTTTTTAAATGCCTCTTTATCAAACAGCGCAAAGGTGCCTGGAAGATAAGCTAGTTCTGTGTCTTCATTTTCTGCAATCCTGGTATTAAGGTTTATGGATATATTCTTTCCACCGAAAGTAGCATGGTCTCTTTCTACAATGATCGGAGCCCAACCGATAAAATTGTCGTTTTGGATAGATTCGCTTATAAAGGAATTAATCTCGTTTAAATTAAAATCAATGTCATTGTTGAGAATGCAGAGATGTGTTATGTCTACCTTAGATAAAGCGAACTTAACTCCTTCGTTCACAGGAGATCCAAACCCCAAATTATGATCGTTCCAGATAACAATTTCTTTTGGTATTTTATTTTTTAAATCAATTTTAGATTGATGGCTGGAATTGTTGTCAAAGATTATTATTTCTTTTGCAATATCTAGTTGTATAATCTTTGAGTAAGTTTTGAATAAGTCTTCTGTATCATTCCAATGTAGAAGTATAAATAGTATCTTATTTTCTTGGTTTGCCAACGAATGGGGTGCATTTATTTTGACTAAAGATAAGTAATAGTTTTAAATCAAAAACAGGAATAATTGTCTACTCGTGCGGCCTGTAATTAGCCTAATTATTTTATGGATCTACATTAGGAAGCGTGATAATGAATTGAGTTCCCTTGCCAATTTCACTTTCAACATTAATACTCCCGCTATGTTTTGCAATGACTCTAGAGACAATTGACATACCTAGTCCAGTGCCCTCATAGTCACTCGACGTGTGCAGCCGTTTGAATGGTTTAAATATGTCCTTGATTTTACTTTTTTCTAAACCTATTCCATTGTCTGAAATAGTCACTAAATCTTTCCTTCCGTGTTTGGCGTATTCGATTTTAATTTTCGGTATGTGTTCTATATCCTTAGGTTGGTATTTGATGGCATTGGAGATTATATTTTGGAATACCAGATACAAGGATTCTCTGTGCCCGATGATACTTCCTACATTGGTTTTGGAGACTTCTATGTTTCTTTCCTTTATTTCAAATTTGAAAGTGCTGAGTACATCCTCGATAATTCCATTTAAATCTATTTGGCTTAATTTCAAATCATCAACATTTGTTTTAGAATATAACAAAAGGCATCAATTAAATTCCTCATTGCTTCGGCTCCATCTATGATATAAGAAAACAGTTTCTTATCTCCTTCGCTCAGGTTTAAGTCTTTTTTCAATAGGAGAGATGAAAAACCAGTGATGCTTCTGAGTGGTGCCTTCAGGTCATGACTCATCATATTTGAGTAAAGTAAAATTTCGTCGTTTTTTTCTTTTAATTGATCTATTAAGAGACTTTTTTCTTCAGTAGCTTCTTTCAGTAACTTCGTAAAGTACAGGACAGAAATGAACGACGGAATAAGGCCGTAATAAAAGAAGTAATTTTCAAAAAGAGGGATGCCAGAATAATAATTGCATAAAGGAAACAATAACATGGAGCTAAAAAATAATAAAAACCTTGTTGATTGTTTTTCCAGCATAAGTGGTCCAATGATAGGAACGGCAATTAGAATAAAATAGCAGGTAGCTTGGTTTCCCAAAACTATGACATGATAAAATCCAATGAAGTATAAAGTAAAAGCTATGGTGAGCGTCCCTAACTCTATTTTCTCAAGTTTTATTAAGAATCTTGAAATTAATAGACCGATAAGAAAATAGACACTCGAAAGCATCAAAAGTAAATCGTCATTGATAAAGCATATCAATATGTCTAAGGATACTAGAACAATAAAGATGATGTTCAAGAAATTAAGACTTTTTTTAATCTCTTTCGCTTCCATATTTATACGGAAGTTTGGGTTTGTGTAATCATTGCGGAAGTAATTATAACTTGGTTGTACGTATTAGTGGCATAAATATATGAACCGTCAAAATCGGAACATTTGAAGAGTGCGTAATTATTCGGGGGTATTTGACTGTAGGATGTAAGCTAAAAATATGTGTTTTAAGGCTAACGGTACGGGAAGTGAATCTAAAATCTATTTAAATTGGGTGGATTGACAAATTTCTTACGTTTATAAGCCAATAGAGGGCAAGTGCTTTGATGGATTTTAGAGTCAATAAGTTTGATTCCAAGCATTACTACACATGCATTGAGAGTCAATTAATTGATTTTATAAGGCTTTACATAGATATGAATGCATATCCGGTTTCATTGGAAACGACAATAATCATTATACATTCTGATCATTATACATTCTGGATATTTTTTAAACTAATCCACTCATGATCAATGTTTTTCATAAGCACTGCATTATCAAATTTCACGGATCCTTCCGGAAAGATGCTTCGATTTTCAAAAAAACTAGAAGCCACATTTTCAACTTCCAAAAGCGAAACTGACCAGTGATAGGTTTTAAGTTGGAGCCCATCATACCCCTTCTTTCCAGGTGAATATCCGACTGATCCATTCTCAAAGAAGTGAGACAGTTCCTCTAAATTATCAAAGATACTTTCTTCGTTCCATTGTGCTGTTTCTTTGGCCTTAATGGAAAGACTTGTTTTATCGTGACTCTCAAAACTCACTTCATAATTTCCATCGTACTCGTTGACGGTGAATGTCGCTAGGTTATGAGTTCCCGGAAATATGGTTCCTCCAGCCCATGAATTTAATCTGGAGGAAGTGTCTCTTCGTGGGATATAAACTCCTTCCTTTAAAATTCCATTTTCAGACCATTCAACAGCAATTCTATGAGCTCCATTTTCGGAAGAGATACCGATTTGTTTTGGAAGACCAACCGGTCTTATTTCTCGTAATCGAATCAAGCAAATACCAGCGATGCCTTTACCATTGATTAATTTCGGTCTGAACGGCTCGGGTAGGTAATCCTCCAGAACCTGCTTTTCAACCTGATAGTTGATTAGAATCCTTCGGTCGATGACACCTTTTATTTTAGGTAATTTCACTTGAGCTATTTTTAATTAGGTTCTTTGGAGTTGTCATTTATGATCAGTCGTTTCTTATTGACAACTACCGTAGGTCTTATTGATATAATTCCCATCGCATCTGATAAGGATATCTTTCATAAATTGAATTATCCTCATTAAATGAATATCCTTTCTTCCCGTTTTCCATCGCTTGCCTTCTTATCGCAATCGCCTCATCTTTTTGTCCTAAATGATTTAGGCAATTTCCCTTGTAGTATAATGCTTCTGCAAATTCAGAATAAAGTTTTAAAACTTCATCGAAACTTTCTCCAGCCTCCTCGTATTTTCCTTGCTCATATTCCGCGACGCCTAAATAATAGTAATCAAGATAATGTACCCAATCCTCTCCTTGACTTTCCTTCTGACGTTGAATGTCCGTTTTTAATATTGATTCCGCTTCCGCAAATTCATTCAATTGTAATTTACTTAGAGCAATATAAAAGTAATAGGAATGATCCATGACGTAGCTGTTACCTCTCCTTTTGATGCAATCTTCAAAATCTGCAATGGCCTCTGTGTATCTTTTTGAAAATATACAACTCATAAATGCTCTATAATCTTGATGCTGATCTCTATCGTATTTTACGGCTTGATCAATATATTTCTTTGCAAGCTCGTACTTACCTTGCTTGTATAGGGGCATGGCCTTCTGCTGCCACAGATAGGCGATGGTTGAATCTTTGGCTAGGCCTTTATCGATCTCTTCTTGCCACGCTATGGAATATAAACCCTTTGTCCAGACACCTTCTTTGAGATGCTCCTGGATGATTTTTTCTTGTTCCTCCTTTGAGGAATGACGTATCGAATTTTCCTCAGATAGGGTATTAGTTTTAGTATTGGTAGAATTACATGAAACAAAAAGTAGGAGGACAATTATTGATAGGCAATATTTCATTTGATATTATTAATGTTCTCTTTAAACTTTCTTTTGAATGCCGCTTGATTTCTGGCTCTTAATAATTTTTTATCCGCATTTGATACTTTGTTGATGTTCTTTAATTTAGCTAGGGTTTCTTGTAGCTGCCAATTATTTTTTCTCTTTTTATTAAAGCCATTCTTAAGTATTGCTCTACGATCCGCAGAGAGTAATTCTATTGGTATTTCTTCTATTATTTTATCAATAGAAATTGTATTTATCTTTAGGATAAATTCATCTACTTGGTTTTCATTAATGTTTTTATAAAGTGGATTATTTCTTAGACCTTGAAGCACTCTATCATCAGTCAATAAATTTTTACACTCTAGGATCTCTTGAATCAACATGCTGGATTCGTAGTCTACGGAAATGATCTGATCCTCTACTTTCATTAAATTCATGTTGCTTTCTGTTCTGTCTAGATTTATCATCATTAGATCAAAAAGATATATTTCATCAAACTGGCTTTTGCTGAAATGGTTAACTTTTGAAAAATTTATTTCTGTTACGTCTTCCAGATATTTGAATCCAATATTGGTCCCATAACTTTTAGTTATTAATTCTTTTACCTCAATGTAGAGATCATCGACAATTAGTGAATTATTTAAATGTATCCAATAAGGAAGCTGCGTTTTAATTCCAAGTTGTAGTCCAATCTTGTTGCCTATCCATTCGGTGATCAGACCATATTGTCCGCTCATTCCCGCTTTCAGTTTAACAAAATATTTCTGCTCTTCGTCTTCGATGGTGATGGGGAACGAGTTGCCTTTGGTAGAGTAGGATGTTACTTTCATATTGATTCTGAGGGGTAAGTTAATCACCTTAATTGATAACTCATGGTAACAAATTGTTAATGTTCCAGTGGCATTATAAAGGGATAGAGCGACACGGATCTATCCCTTTTAAATTAAGTGTTATCGCACTACACTTTAATAAGAGATGCCAACTTTTTTATAGAGGTAGTCAATATTTTCTATTTGGCGGAGCATGAAATCTGCTACATCGGATCTTGATATTTTTAGTTTTATTTTTTCTGTAGGTAAAAAACCATATTTGTATTCTCCAGTTTTCTTTCCATTGGTCATATTGCCTGGTCGTACAATCGTCCACTCTGTTTTAGATTTTTGAATGAGCGCTTCTTGTGATTCATGATCCATGAATGCATTTTTAAGAATGAATGGAACAATCAAATATTTCATATGCCAAGGTAGCACCTCTTTACTGTCTCCATAACCCAATGAAGTCTGACAAATAAATCTTTTGATTTGAAGCGCCTCCATTGCCTTGATAATATTAGCTGTTCCATCGGTGCGCAGCTTGCTCTTGTCAGTGGGTGGCGCCCCAAGACAACTGAAAACAACCGAATGCCCATGGATGGCCTGAAGTACTTCTTGATAGTTTAAGACGTCGCCTGTGATGATCCTAATATTGGAATTGCTTAAGTGTAATTTTTTAGGGTTTCTCACGAAGGCTGATACCTGATGTCCTTTTTGCAAAGATTGCTTCATAAGTTCAGTGCCGGTTCCTCCAGTTGCGCCAAAGATTAAAATTTTATTTTTCATATTTCTACTACTTTATTTAGTACAAAGATGAATTAGATGACAAGTATAAAATTGTACAAAACCGTCAAAGAGGCCTAGCTTACATTTTGGCTAAAAGTTCCTTAGGTGTGGCTCCGGTATATTTTTTGAAGGATTTTATAAAGTGAGATTGATCCGTGAAGCCATTGTCGAAAGCAATATTTGTAAGCTTCGTGTAATCTGATTCCTTAATCTGATTTAGGGAAAAGCTGAATTGAATGATTTTTGCAAATTGCTTTGGGGTTACTCCGATTTCTTTCGTAAACCTTCTTTCAAAGGTGCGCTCTGTGATGTAAAGTTGCGCTCTCAATTGCTTGATTGGAATGCTGCCCTTGGTATTTATTAAAGTTGATACCGCTAATTTTATTGATTTGTCAGAGTGCACGGAAGAGATTTTAATAAGTTCCAAAATATAATCCGATATCAATTGAATCCTGCTTTCTGTGTCTGAGTTTCTAAGTCTAGTAGTGGTGTGTTTTGTGTCTATATTTTCAATACCATTCAAGTCATAACATGCATCATTTAAATCCTTTGGGTTTTGATCGATGAGTAGTCTCGTAGCAAAAGGATATAACTGAAAAACAATTAATTTGTATGGACCTTTTATGTGCAATTCTATGGGTTCAATGGTCTGTCCGTAAAGAAAGAAATCGGGCAACGCTTTATTTCCTGGGAGTAATTGAATGGCAGTTTTGGTTTCTGAAAATAAAATGCCAGGGTACCCATCTGCATAAAAGGGTAGCGTAGTTGTAGAATTATCCTGCTTTTCTAAAAGAAAAATCTCTTTTATAAAAGGCATAATTCTTTGGTCTCTATCAATACTAATCATAGGCTATTGACGCATCATAGATTATTATTAGTTCAAAATTTATGTTCATCTGTGTTGGTCCATCAAGATGATATTACCATCAGGGTCTTTGATCATGAAGTTGGCAGGCCCGGAAGTACTTTCATCTGCCGCTAGATCAAAAGCAACTCCTTGAGATTTTAGGTGCTTTTGAATCTTCCGTATGTCGTCAAAAGTGGAAGTTTCCTTACCATTCTCATCCCACCCAGGATTGAAAGTCATGATGTTCCCTTCAAACATTCCATGAAAAATTCCAATAAGTGCATTTTCATTTTTCATAATATAGTATTGATCCTTTTCAGAACCAGCGAGAACTTGAAAGCTTAGATTTTCGTAAAAGGCCTTAGATTTGGCAAGGTCTTTTACGCTTAGGCTTAAGGAAAAGGCCCCTAATTTCAGATGTTCGTCGACCAGCTCTTGTGTCCGTTTTTTCTCAGAACTCAATACCTTTTTATTATTTGATTGCGAACAAGAAGTCATTAGGAATGCAAGAGCAGGAATGAGAATTAAGTGTTTCATTTGATAATTTTAAAGCTCGTTTTGAAGGATTGTATTAGCCTAAGTTAAAATTATTCTTTCTAGAAATTCATTTTCTCTAAGAATATTTAAAAGACCATTAAAAAGAATTCTGATTTAACTGATTGCATATAGGTGTTGTGGGAGACCATTTCTAAAGCCTTTTTATGTTTAATGCAGTATCGATATCGTTTTTGGAATAGTCTATTGTCCATTTGAAAAAATTATTGTCCTAAACTAAATTTTATGGACCTCTTAATTTACCCTTGATGTTATGGTTACTTAAGTTAGAAAAGTTAATGTTGCTATTCTTAGCTCACCAATTGATTATTTATTTCTTTCGTTGTAGTACAAAAACTGGTCTGATTAGCATTTTGGACCTCCTTTGCATTCTAAGCAATAAGCCAATCAATTGAAAGAATTTATAAACAAGTTTAGGCTTGTAATTTTTATAGGTATTTTATTTTTCATTGAAATATCTTTTTGTACCAGATACAAAAACCACTTTGGTTATTACATCTCCCCTACGGTAATATTTCTTGCCGGTGTGGTACTAGGCCTCCTTCTCGTCTTCCATAGTTTTAGCTCAAAATCAATGCCGTCACCACCAAGGCAGGGAATGAAAGGAATATGGTATAAATTAGTTTTAAATGTGATCTGGATTTTAGGTTTGATTATTGTGACTATAAAAAGTTCTAAAATATTTGAACAATGGCCCATTGATATCTATGAAGGAGGGTCTAGTGATATTATTCCTCAGATTGGTTGGATGGTGAAAAGATTGTTAGATGGAGAGTTTCCATATCGTTTGATTACCGCTTGGCCCCATCATTTATTTCCTACCTATCAGACCTTTCAGTGGGTACCTTTTACGATTGCAGAAGTTTTTAATTTTGATTACCGCTGGATTCCATTTGTTTTTTTTAGTCTAAGCCTCATTCTATTTCAAAAGCAGAATATTTCTTCCTCCAGTGGATTTATTTTTAAGATAATATTTAGTGCTCTACCATGGATACTTTTAGAAGTCTTTATTAATCATAATTTATGGCAATATGCCCATACGGTTGAAACTTTAATTGTTGCGTATTATTTATTGTTTCTAATAACGATTTTTCACTCTTCCATTTTTTTAAAAGCATTGGCTACGGTACTTTGCTTATTGTCCAGATATTCCATTGTTTTATGGTTGCCTCTATTTTTCCTTTCTATACTTTATGAAAATAAATTCAAGGCTAGGAATTATGCCGTTTTTGTGATATGTGGAATCGCTTTATTTTATGTGCTACCTTTCATGTTGATCGATCCAATGGTCTTTAATAAAGGTTATGCCTATCATACACAAGCGGCATATCATTTATGGAGTAAAACTGGGATAAATTTTCCGCACATAGTATATGAAGGGGTGGGAGTTGCAGGATTTTTTTATGATTTTATAGAAGGAGATACAGACCTTAGATTGACAATACTTAAGAGGGTGCATTTGATACTCTTGGCTGGTTTTATGATTTTGAGTACTCTGATTTTTATTTTTTGTAATAAGCGGATTGTTCGTAAAAGATTATTTCTTCTAGGAACCTTAAAAATTTACTTGGCCATTTTCTATTCTTTTCTACAATTGCCTTTTCATTACTTGTTTATTGTTCCACTCTTTGTAAGTCTTTTTTTTGTATTTAAACTTATTGATTCTAAGACAGAGGAAGACGCTTTCGCAAATGTAGTATAAATTTTAAGACACTAAATTTTCCACCAAATTGGATGTTAAGTTTTGAACATTTGCTGTAATTTTTTCAATGGGCCAGTCCCACCATGAAATCTCAAGTAGTTGTTTTATTTTTTCTTCTGGGAATCTTTTTCGAATTTCTTTTGCAGGATTTCCTCCGACGATTGAATAAGGTGCAACATTTTTAGTCACCACTGATTTGGTAGCGATAATGGCTCCATCTCCTATTTGAACACCAGGCATGATCGTAGCCCCATATCCGATCCAGACATCATTGCCGATCACTGTGTCGCTTTTGGTAGGATATGCTTTACCTTCCATGGCCGAAGCCCAGTCTTCACCGAATATAGCAAAAGGATAGGTCGAGATCGCATCACTCAAATGGTTGGCGCCATTCATGATGAAGGTGACATCAGAAGCAATCATACAGAACTTACCAATGATCAATTTATCTCCAGTAAAATCAAAAAGATACTTGACGTTCTTTTCAAAATTCTCTACCGTCTCAAAATCATCGTAGTAGGTGTAATCGCCTACAATGATGTTAGGGTTCGTGATGATATTTTTTAGGAAACACAATCTATCATAGTTTTCAAGAGGAAACTTTTTATGCTTATCTGGAATTTTCATTTTTCTTTTCAATTTTAAAATATATTTATAATTACTTTGACTTTTCAATCACTAGATATTTGAGCATTCCATGGCCGTTGCTCTTCCAATTTTTTTTAAATCTCCCAAGAGGAAGTACGAAGAAATCTCCAGTGTAAAAAGTATAGTTAGTGCCTTCTGTGTCTGTTAATTCTAGCTTCCCAGATAGGATATGTATCAGCTGCTCCTGCGGAGACTCAAAGTTTGATTGTTCTCTCGGTTTCTCTGCTTTCAAATGTATGGTGAGCTCAACGCCACTCCGTAGTACTTCTTCATAAACATCTGATTCTTCAAAGTTGATTTGGCATCCCGATAGTTTAGAGTTTTCTATAGCTCCGTAGCTTAGATCCTTCGAAGTTTTACTTGGGTCTGCTCTTTTGGAAGTTATGACCGACAGTTCATAGTGTAAATTAGATCCAGCTCTTATTTCCCATTCACCGACAAATCCCTTGGGCATGAAAAGATGTTCTCCCGAATTGAAAACTTCGGTTGGCCCTTGTTGCGCTTTTACAATCGATTGACCATTTAGTAAATATACATACTCATCAAAACTATAACTACTTATCTTATTATTCCAAGTTTCTGTAGACACAACAAAAACACTTATCTCTTCTCCACCAAATAATTTCTTTTGGTAGAAATCTTTTTCTGGTTCATCCTTTAGGTCTATTTTCTGAAGACCAATGCCAGACAATGCATCTTTGTCAATAAGTACTGGTTTGGCAACTTTTGTTTCTTCGCTTTGGGCATTTACAAAAGAGAGCATTAGTGTGGTTATCACTAGTGTTACAATAATTTTAGTCATCTTTTGATTTTTATTTATTCCAAGCGTTTATTTCCACCTTCTAATTTATTCTATCCATTGTAGGACATGCGGATATATATCTTTTGCTGCATTTCTAGAATATATTAATCTACTATGATTATAGTCTTCTAGGTAATGTGTCTTCTTTCCACAAATATTTCAATAATAAGTTACTAATATCTTTATTTTTAATCTCCAGTTATCTGAATATAGCTTACATATTTTAAGTTCATCCATTCTCTCATTATTGGTTTATTATTATCAATATAAACGTCGTAATCAAGTGTGTTCAATTTATTTAATATATCTATTTCCGGAATAGTTTCATAAGCTATGATATTGGTATGGAACATAGTTTTTATAGGATACTTACAATTAAATAGTACGAGTTTTTCATTAGTACTATTCTGTTGAATATTTTTGATTTTTGTAATCCAATTTGGATGTCGGTCTCTTATTGAAAATGGTTTTATTCTTTCTATTGAATATCTAACTGGAAGAATTATAAGTAAGGCAAGAAATAGATTCTTAATTTTGATATACTTTGTTTTATGTTCTTTTATTTCATGATAGAACATGGATGTCATAATAAATATGGCAGGTGCGCAAATTAGAATATAACCTTGCATTTTGGTTGTAGCATACGAAAAAAATAGATAGGGTAATAGTATCCAAATTGAAATTATCTTCTTTGAAATATTGTCACTAATCTTTCCCTTTACAGATGTAAACAGAAGCCATATTAGGGGAAGGTAAATTAGTTCGCCAAAAATTGTTCTCATTTTATCAAAGTGATAATAGGAGGGTTTACCATGAGGGCCTAAGGCTTCAAAAATGTGCATCTTATTATAAGCATATTCCCAAGTTGCTTCATTCGGGAAATTACTTAGAATATAGTATTGCCATGGAAGAACCAACCCTAAAACAATGACTGTAAATAATAATAAATTAAGTACAATATTTTTTACACCAATTTTATTGTGGGAGTATAATATCCAAATCGGAACAACAATTAAAGCAGGTAGCCACTTGGTAAGTATTGCTAGTCCTGTAAAAAAGCTTCCCAGTACAAGATATTTTTTAGAATTATTTTTTGTGTTTTTTAATAAAAATAAAATAGCAAAACTTGTTAGTGAGACAAAGAACACATCAATGTGATCTGTGGCAACTCTTCCGGCAGTTTGTTCAATGATTAAACCATTTATTGAGAATAGAAATGCAGCAAGTAAGCCTACTTTTTTTGATTGTAAGATTTCACCAATTTTAAATGTCGATGCAATTGTAATGGTACTCAGTATAATTGATGGTAGTCTTAGCGCAAAGATATTCTTACCAAACAAGAACATGCTTAATGCCATTGTATAAAGAGGTACAGGCTGCTTGTGCAACCAAACATGATTTGCAGCCCAATTTTTATAATCATATTCCAGTAAAGGAGTTGAGTAAAGCATTGGTTTAAACGGATTGTCGATTAAATTTTTCGCGACTAGTGCATGAAATCTTTCGTCCCAATCATGTAGGTAAAAATCAAAGGAAGTATAAATTCTTAGAATTAATCCACCAAGTATCAATAAATACAAAGAATAATTATACTTATTTTTTCTATAGTTTTTAAAAGCATATGTATAGATAGCTAGAGCTGCAATAATTGTTATTATACCATAGATTCTATTTTCCATTTATTGAATTGGGCATATTCTTATTTACTTAAAGCTAGAAATAAGATGGTTCTAAATTAGACATATTTTTTGATGGCAACAGGATTCAGTGGATTTAGAATAATTCCAGAATTTTGCTTTTACTCTTGAGTATTATAGAAATTTGTTGAATCCTAAAATCCAACACATGACAAATAGTGATACATCTCGCAGTAGTAATTTCCCAAAATAGAAACAAAAAATTAAGCACATCTTTTAATCCTAAAATCCTGATTCAAAAACGATTCAACTGCTAAGCTAATTTAAAAGGGGGAATATCACAGGTAGTAGAAATGAACGTGGTTATTTGTTTATGTAATTTTCTCATCGTTTGGAACCTTGATTTTAGTGATTTAGATGAAGCACATGATTTCGGTTTTCAGAAATAACGAAAATTAATTTTTAGGTTGAATGTATTAAGAAAGAACAAGTAATCATGCACATCCTTTAATCCTAAAATCCTGATTCAAAAATGTTCCACTGCTAAGTCTTTTAATAGGTGGAATATTGTATTTGGCAGAAATGAACGTGGTTATTTGTTTATGTAATTTTCTCATCGTTTGGAACCTTGATTTTATTGATTTAGGTGAAGTACTTGATTTTAGTTTTCAGAATAGACGAATATTTTTTTAGGTTGAATGTATTAAGAAAGAACAAGTAATCAAGCACATCCTTTAATTCTAAAATCCTGATTCAAAAGCGTTTCTCCTGCTAAGCTAATTTAAAAGGAGGAATATCACAGGTAGTAGAAATCAACGAGGTTCTCTATTTATGAAATTTCACCATCGTTTGGAACCTTGATTATTATGATGTATGTGAGGTGCATGATTTTAGCTGTCTTCAGATTAAAGCCATCAATAAAGGAGGTATTTAATTAGTTCGAAATTTTGTCAATATTTCTTTATGATTCTTCTAAGATGAACTAATTCAGACAATTAAAAAAATCATCCTGATTGAATCATAGTTTTCACGAACTTACTCCCGCCAAAATAAAAATTTCTTGCAATTCTTTTTCTATTGGGAAAGGTTTTAATGGTGGTACATTGGCTCCGCCTGGATTACCGACAGGAATTTTCCCAACAAAAGATTTAATACCGCCGATGAATAAACGAGGAAGTTGTCCTAGGATTTCTTTGCCACTTTTAATCTTAAATCCAAATAGCAGCATCTTCCAATGCACATAGGTATGTGCGGAAGGATATTTCTGGCCGAGTATATGTGCTCTTTCCAAGTAATTCCATGCATCTGCTAAATTACCTATGGAATAGGCTTGCTTGTAATTTTCTAATTCGGCATGAAAATATGGCTTGAGTGACTTAGGCATTGAGGTGTTAAATTTCATTTGTTCTTGGCTTTTATTCAGTGAGCACTTTTATCTCTTCACCCGTAATCCATTTAGTTAACAATTTTTCATTCGTACTTAATTCAACGAGATAGTATTTTTGGTGCATATTAAACACTTGGGAGTCTTCAATTGTTTCTAGTTCCACACCTCTTGATCCCATGTAATTTGAATGTATGAAATATAATTGATCCTGTTTTTTTAAGATAAATCCTACATGGTTTTCTCCCAGACCAATGAAGTGAATCCCTTCTGGTAATCTTTCATTTATTTTTTCTATGTTCTTTTCTTTTGACCCTTCCGCAATCTCGATTATTTCTGATCCTAAAGCTAGACTTTTAGCTTCGTTCCTAGGATTTTGTTGTGCCAGTCTATATCTATTGAGATTTAGTCCTACATCTTTTAGGGTTGTAGATACAAAATATCCACAGGCGATTTCTCCGACTTTTGGAACAGAGCTGTGGCCTTCAAATGACCAGTCGGTATCTTCCCAAAAAGGGAATATCCGATATACCAAGGATTGCGTGAAAATCTTACCTAGGGAATCAGTTGATATTTTGCCAGTTTCTAGTGTTCGCTTGATTTTTTTAATAGAGGATTTGATAGAGTCGTAACTTAGGTCCGAATCGTAGAATCCCTGTAACTCACCTAATTCTTTTATTGGTGAATCAAAAGCTTTTAATTGATTGATGGAATGGACCTCGGGATCTTGCCGAGCTCCTTGCTTGCATGCAAGGGCTGAAAATGACAAGCATATGAGAAACCATTTCATCATTTGAGATCGCTTGACTTATTATTTTCTCTGAAGCTCTTAAAGATACCCGTACTCACCCAATATATGTTCTGATTGCTCGTATAAAATAAATATTTCCCATCACTAGTTACAAAAGGGCAAAGTTCATATCCATCGGTATTTATTTCCGCACCCATGTTTACAGCTCCGCTCCATTGTCCATTTTCATTCTTGAAGCTTATATATAAATCACCACTACCAAACCCAGACCTTCTAGCAGAAGTAAAAATAATGTATGACTCATCTGGTGCTATAAAAACATCTGCTTCATATCTTCCGGTATTTATGGAGTCTCCTAATATTTGTGGATTCAAAAATTCTCCTTCACTAAATTGGGATTTGTAAATATCACAATCATGTTTTCTATCATTGTAGTTTTCTTTGTTGCTTGCAAAATACATACTACCATCTTTTGTGAATGAAATATAAAATTCGTTTCCTTCCGTGTTAATATTATCACCTACGTTGATAGGTTCAGACCATTTGTTATTATTTTTTGTTGAATACCAAATATTAAAGTCATTGATCGTATCCATTGAATCTATGGGTCTATCTGAAATGTAATAGAGTGCGCTTTCATCTGGAGAAAGGAAAGGATCATTGAAATTGTAATCGGCTTCTGAAATAATCGATTCTGGTTTGATCCATTTTCCGTTGACGATGGTCGTATATTTTATAATAGATTTTCCTGAGGTATCTTCTGCATAGAAAAACTCTGTACCTTTGGCGTTAAAAACCGAACCGAATACCGTCGTTGAATCTGAAGAGATAAAATGCGGGGCAAAAATCATAGGTGTCAATCCGGGCTTATTCTCATCTATGTACTGCAAGACCTCATCCGCTCCCTCATTACAGGCAACAAAAAAATTAAACAGAATAAATGAGAGAAGGGTATTTTTTATAATTGTCATTAAATTTTTAAAGTCTATTTTCGTTTAAATCCTCGTTTAATAATTTCCTCCGCTGGTTTTCCTTGCGGTGTAAAATCCATATTTTTACTGTCACCATAATCTTCGGGATTAAATCGATACTGCCAAAGATGAACCCCTGCAAACCAGTTCTTTGGCCAAACCGTTTCAAAGAAGGCAATGTAACAATTAGCTTGGGACTCTAGGGAATGGTGATGATTTAGATGTGCCGGTTCTTCGATCCACTCCCAAGGTTTGACGGCACAACTGGCCGTACTTTTATAACCCATTTCTGTGAATAATATTTTGCGGTCATATTTTTTGTGAAAGGCTTCTAGCATGGGTAGGTGCTTTTGCCAACCTTTAGATACTTGCTCGACGGTCGGAAATTTATTTTCTGCCACTGGAAAATATGCTTGGATTCCTATGTAATCCAGTTGATCCCAAAAAGTGATATTTTCAAATTCATTGTGCCAATTGGCGGCATAGGTGAGTTCTCCGGAATAAACAGATCTGACCTCCTCAATCAGCTTTTCCCAAAAGTCAGACTTCTCCAAACTTAAGCGTGTGAGCTCGACCCCCACACAGAACAACTCTGCCTTTCCCTTCTCTGCAATTCTAGCATAGCGAAGGATGAAATCACGATAAGAGCTGCTCCATTGATTCCAATCTTCCTCAGACTTATGAAAAATATCTGATCGCCACTTGTCCGTATATGATGTTTGTAGCCAGATGTGTGGTTTGACAAAAACCTTAAAACCTGCCGCTCGGATAATCTCTATTCGACTGAGCCAACTTGAATCCCTTTTAACCATTTGTAAGCTGTCACCGCGGTGATGCCCCAAGGTTGGGCTGTCGTGATTTTCCTGATGACCCCAAGCAACCAGAGTAATCCACTCCAAATTATCTTCCTTGAATTTTTGAAATTTCGACGTGTCCATTCGCCCAAAGACATGTGCCCCTTTCTGCTTTTCAATACTTGTTATATTTCCTTTTATAGATTGTTTTTCCTTTTGCGAAAGCGCACACCTGACGAAGCTAAACGCAAGGATAATTAAAATTGTAAAAGAATATAACTTGTTGTTTTTCATGAAGTATAATCAGAAGATATTAAAAGACTTTTTCATAGAGCCAGCTTGGCGCAAATTTCATAGCCCAAGCGATGAGTCTCCATCTTTTCGTAATATATATCTTTCTTTTGCCTTTAATGATACCCGTGTAAATTTGATTGCATGCTTTTTTTATCGGAGCCACCCAAAATAACCCTGGTCCCAGGCAGTATCGACAAAACCTGGTTGTACATCCGTTACCTTAATCTTTAAGTTTCTTTTTTTAGATATTCCTCTAAGAGCTTCAAGGTAATTGGCTTGAAATGCTTTAGCAGCACTGTAGGCAGGGCAGAATCTATTGCCTCTTACTGACGCAATAGATGAAATACCTACCAGATGGCCATGGCCTTGTTCCTTAAATTTTGATAAGGCAAATTAATATACTTTGGCGATGCCATTGACATTGGTGACAATTGTCTTTTTCTCAAGCGTCCAATCTAATTTTTGATTTGTTTCACCAAAACCAGAGGAAACAATGAACAGGTCTACCGTTCCTAATTGCTGGAAAAGTCCATTCATTTGTACCTCCGAATTTTCCAAATCCGTAATGTCTTGTACTTGTATAATTATTTTTTGGGAGATCTTGATTTAATTTCTTGTAGTAAGGTCGTTCTTCGCCCCGTAATTCCCACCATCCAATTCTCCTCTACCAGTTTTGCAGCAAGTCCTTTTCCAATCCCGGACGTTGCACCTACGATAATTGCCTTTTTCATTTACTTTTAAATTTGGTAGTTCTTCTTAGTTATTGAACAATACCTAAAGTGAATATATTTTATTAACTTGATAAAATGAAGTTTCGTTGCTCACTATTCATGTGTACCATCCTCCATTTCGCTGGCTTGATGGCTCAAGACTATGAGGTAGGGCAAAGTTATTTTAGTGAAATGGATTATATAGAATACATCCACGGGAACCTACCAATAATTTTATCTGCACCTCACGGCGGATATAATAAGCCAGCAGAAATTCCAGATCGGGATTGCAGTGGTTGTGTTTATGTGATGGATGCATATACACAAGAGTTGACAAGAGAAATTGCGGAAATTATTTTCCTCCAGACTGGCTGCCATCCCTATGTGATCATCAATAGATTACATCGGGATAAGTTAGATGCCAACAGAAGTATTGTGACAGGAGCTGATGGAAATCCTTTGGGTGAAAAAGCATGGAATGATTTTCATGGATATATCGAATTTGCGCAAGCAGAAGTTGAAGAAAAAATAGGCTTTGGATTATTTCTTGACATGCACGGTCACGGCCATGAGATTCAAAGATTGGAGCTGGGTTATCTGCTGTCTGGTGATGAATTAAAATTGGATGCCGAGGAATTAAATCAGGAAAATTTTGTTGAGGATTGTAGCATAGCTCATTTGGTTGGAGCCAATATACAGAACCTTTCATTGTCAGAATTATTAAAAGGTGAGCAAAGTTTTGGATCCTTGATTGATGCACAGAGCTATCCCGCTGTTCCTTCTTCAGGTGATCCATTTCCAGCGGACGATCCTTATTTTACAGGCGGCTTCAATACCGCAAGTTATGGCTCACGGGACGGAGGTGTGATTGATGCAATCCAGATAGAATGTAATCAAGAGGTACGCTTTACTGAATCAGAAAGAAAGCTCTTTGCACAAGAAATGGCATCAACCATCATAGAATTTATGTTTCTGCATTATAATGATTTCGATCTATGTCAAATGACAGGGAACTTAGAAACTGATGTCATTAATTTTCGAATATTTCCAAACCCAGTCATAGATGTGCTGAATGTCTCTGGTCTTGCGAAAGGATTTTCATTCAATGTGTATAATTCTACAGGCAGTCTTGTTTTTTCTAGAACTGATCAAGCTCAAATCAGAGAGATAGATCTTAGCTCTTTACCTTCTGGGAGTTATTATTTACACGTGAAAAATACTGATGGAAATTATGCCCATAGTGCCTTCGTTAAATTTTAACTGGCTTATTCTGATGATTTTGCATGGAGTCTTTTGGCTATTTCCATAGATGATTGAGAATCCTTTAAAAGCATCAAACTGTTATCAAATTCCCAATCTCCATTAAATTCTAAATCACAATTTTGCTGGGTAAGGATAGGTTGAGTTAAAATAAATAGTGAACTAATGCTTAAGATCCAAGAAATGTATATGTTGAGGTAGCTTTGCATAAAAATATATTGAATGAATGCCAAAGTATATGTTCCTCCGATATTAATTTACGAATATTTTCTCTTACCTATATATTATAGGACAGGTTATCTGGTACACTGAATGTGTTAATAAAGCGACATTAAAAATTCTGCTTCCTTTCTTACTCGTTCATTTCCATCATGTAAATTTTCTTCAATCACGGCTGTGGCCAGGGCATCCTTTCTTTTATGAAGTTCTTGCATAATGTAAAGCCTTACTGCATAAGATTTGTCTTGATGATGCTTTCGCAAATATGGGTTTACCAAGGAGTCATCAAAACCTGAAATATATATTATGGCAGCATGTTTAATATTATCCATTAAGGATGACAGTAGTTCTTCTCTGGCGACTTGTTTGCGAAAGCGTGAATCTTCGTATTCAAATACACGGCTGAGCATGTGAAAAACTTCTTGGTTCTCTGTGAATTTTGAAAGACCTTTCATAGCTGTCTGAATTTCAGAAATATTTCTTGAAGAATCTATGACTTGTTCAAGGTAGGGGATGATGGTTTTGCTTTCACTGCGACAAAACAGATCCATAGCGACCTGACGGTCACTGTAGTCTTGTAAAGATTTTATTTCTCTCCAAAGATTATGAACATCCTTTTCATATTTTGTCGAGTCAAAAGCCATAAGTTCAAAGCTAGCTTCACAACCAATCGTAGAAGTTAAATACTTACGCTTTCGTTTTTTTATGTTATACTCCTTGCTGCAATCAATCTTATATTCCCCTGGCTGTGCTAAGTCAACCCACTCATGAAAATAATGTCTTTAAACCATTGAATCGGATCCAGACAATTCCTGATAACCAACCCTTCGGCTAATCATTGTTATATAATCTGAAGTTGATGCTTTGTTTGGAATGATATTCCCATTTACATCAGACACTTTTATGATAAATGACTGATCTCTTTTTAAGTGATTAAAATTATTTCCGACTGGATCATAATTTACTTCCAGTGATTTT
>ENA-ORXT01001431-ORXT01001431.1-marine-metagenome-genome-assembly--contig:-NODE-1431-length-32197-cov-6.056040_pt1 | contig 32197 bp, 31 predicted proteins | sample MGYA00237868_ERZ511482 | MGnify/ENA metagenome assembly ERZ511482 | reverse complement strand
TAATGCTTCCTCCTGCGCATAAGTCAATAGTCCCCACTTCTGTAAATGAGACTGTTCCACTCCCATCACAGACATCAGTCCAAGTTAAATCTTCTACATTTAGGATCTCATCGATGCAATTAATAGTGACATCACTCAAACTTGGAAAAGTTGGAGGTGTATCATCTTGCTGCCAAATCCAAGTGATTTGGAGAGGGGTTGCTACTGATCCACATGCATTTGAGTATGATGCCTCCCAAGTAGCTGTCCATTGGCAGCCAGTAGAATTAGCAGGTCCATTAATTATTGAAACAATAGCTGAGGCATTTATATCACAAGGATCAGTGACCATAAATACAGGAGGTGAAGGTGTCGTTGTTAAACAACCTTGATTCTGATTATCAATTTCATTCGTGCTTATTACCGCTCCTTGATCAATACTCCACATATAGGTTATAGAAATTGAGTTAGCGGCATTACCACAGGCATCCATGAGCGTCCAAGTTCTTTCAATAACACCAATCTCTGGGCAGTTTAAGCCTGGCGTATATACATCAGAGTATTCTGCTGTTATTTCACATGCGTCTGAAAAACTTCCTCCTGCTGCCGTAAAGTCTGCTTCCGTTAAAGTAACAGGCCCTGCATCAAAGGCAAAACCTGAATCTGTGGCAATCTGACCATCAGATTCATCACAAGTATTTGGGACAGAAACCATTAAATCTCCTGGAACACCCGTTAAATCCGGGGCTGAAATATCTCTGATCGTGATGGTCTGGATGCCAACTACATCATTGGCAGCACCTCCGACAGCACCACAAATTCCAATGGTACCTGTTCCACTGTAATTTATGGTCCATTCACGCTCTATCACAGTTGTACAGCCGTCATCTTGGGTGACATTATCTACAAAATCTAAGCACCATTCATCACATTGTGGATTTACTCCTCCGGAACCTTCGATAACCACTGGTATTCCAAACATTGGATCAGTAGGATCTAAAAGAGTCATAGAATTGAGTGCAACTTCCGTTGGACAATACAAGGTTGGATCACTAAAATCACTTGCATTGTAGGTTTCATCAAGATCCATAGGGGCAAATCCTGGATCCCAATCTGGATCATCATCACATTGACCATATACATTTGCGAAAGCGAATATAGAAAGGAAACTCACATATGTGAGTAGGCGTAAAATATTATTCATACTGGTTTGTCTTACTAGGACATCCAATGCAGGCAGTAGCTTAACAAGGTAAATGCTTGAAAAAAAGCCATGCGAGTAGTAGCTTTTATGTCAAACCGACTGTACGAACACTAGATCCCCTAATGATTTAGTTTGTACAAGTTACATAAATTAGACCAAATTGCTTGGCACATCGCTGCCTATTAGGAGACATTTTATTGTGCTTATTGAAGAATATTGAAAATCAATCCTATATGATTGAGGAAAATTCAACATATAAAGAAAATTACTATAAGAATTATACCTGAAGTTTAAAAACTTATATTTGGAAAAAACAATAAAATGAGATCAGTTTGGAAAGGGCACATCAGATTTTCATTGGTCACCATACCGATTCAGGTGTTTAGTGCCGTTGAAACCAAAAATAACATATCCTTTAACCAACTTCATAAGGAAGACAATGGACGGGTGGGGTATAAGAAAACTTGCAAGTCTTGCAACGAGGTTCTTAAGCCTAAAGATATTGTAAAAGGTTATGAATACGAGCCAGATCAATATGTCGTCTTGACCAAGGATGAACTTTCTGCCGTAAAACTTAAAAGTACAAGAGCGATAGATATTGAAGCTTTTGTAGACATTAGTGAAGTTCATCCCTCTAGATTTGAAGCAGTTTATTTTGTAGGCCCTGATGGAGATGTGGCTAAACAACCTTTTCAACTTTTTCTCCAGACCATTAAAAAATCCAATAAAGCAGGAATCGGTAGAATTATTCTAAGGGACCGTGAAGATGTCGTGGTGATGGTTCCAGAAGGGAGTGCCATTATTATGTACAAACTGCGGTATCCTTACGAACTAAGAGACATTACCAAAGTCCCAGACACGGAAGAAATTGAGGTAGATGAATCCCAATTGAAACTTGCCCAGACCTTGGTGGATTCACTCGCGACCACTTTTGAGGAAATAGATTTTGAAGATCGTTACCATGAGGCGCTGATGGAATTGGTCAACAAAAAGATTGAAGGGGAAGAAATTGTTACTGCGCCAGATACAGAAACATCAACTCCGACGGTGAACATCATGGATGCCTTAAAAGCCAGCATCGAACAATCAAAAAATCTGAAGAAGGGTGCTTAAAATCCTCTCGTGGAATATCCAACAAGGGGGTGGTACTAGAATAGCTAAAATATTGAAAGCCATTCAAAAAATGGACTGTGCCATTGTTATTCTTAGTGAATTTCACAACAATAATTCCGGTCTAAAAATTCGGTCCAGCTTGATTAAGTTAGGTTACCTGCACCAAGTTGTGGGTGCCTGTCCGTCTAGCACCAATACGGTAGGAATTTTCAGCAAACTGCCCTGTGGTTCTGCCCTTTTTGAGCAGGCAGATGAAAACTATAATCATGGAATTGTCCGAGCAGACTTTCCAGCATTTGCAGTATATGGCGCCTACTTTCCTCACAAGAAAAAACATCGACTTTTTGAATTTTTAATGGAAGGAGAATTGCAAGATGAGCGTCCTTCAATTTTGGCCGGTGATTTAAATACGGGTAAAAATTATGTGGATCAAAAGGGCGATTCATTCTGGTACACCGAGCAATTGGAAAGTTATGAAGAGCTAGGATATGTTGATGCCTTTCGGCAAATTCATGCAGACCTTAAAGAATATTCATGGTACAGTCATCAGGGCAATGGCTACAGATATGACCATTGTTACATCCACCAAAGTTTACTACCAATTCTGAAAAATTGCTACTATGAGCATCAGTATAGAGAAGATAAATGTTCGGATCATTCTCCGATGATCTTAGAACTTGGTTAGCACAGAATTAATATTAGAAAAACAAGACTACATATTTTCTATCACCTTCAGCGAAAGGTCAAGACTACCTGCACTGTGTGTCAATGCACCGACAGAAATAAAATCGACTCCAGTTTTGGCAATTTTCCGGACCGTTCTTAAGGTCACACCACCCGATGCTTCCGTTTCAAATTTTCCATCAACCGTAGCCACTGCTTCTGCAAGAATGGGTAACTCAAAATTATCGAGCATGATCCGATTGACCTGCCCTATCTTTAATACTTCGTGAAGTTCTACGAGATTCCTGACTTCAACCGTAATTTCAAGGTCAAGACTTTTATCCTTTAGATAGGCATTTGTTTTTTCAATGGCCGCGGTAATAGAACCGCAAGCATCCACATGATTGTCTTTAATCATGATTCGATCATAAAGCCCATCTCTATAATTATGGCAACCACCGATGCGTACTGCCCATTTTTCAAGGAAGCGCATCAAGGGTGTAGTCTTTCGAGTATCGAGAATTTTTACGTCAGTCCCTTCTATTTCTGTAAAGAATCTAGAGGAATGAGTAGCTATACCGCTCATGCGCTGCATGGTATTTAGAATCAAACGCTCTGCCTTTAATAAGGCTTGTGAATTGCAGGTGATATAAAAAGCTTCATCATCATCCTTCACATAGCTTCCATCTTTTATGAGTTGTTCAAATTCTGCCTCAGGATCAACCTTCTTAAAAACAAGTTCTGCAAACTCTACTCCGGCAATCACCCCGATGTCTTTTACTAATAATCTCGCTTTGCTCCTTTGAGTTGCTGGAATGCAAGCCAAGGAAGTGTGATCTCCATCTCTGATGTCTTCTTCTAATGCTGCTTCTATAAAACGATGTAATTGATCTTTGTCTATTCCCTCCATGCTGATTTATTTCAATTTAAGTCCGCAAGTAACAGCCAATATTTCAGATTGTAAATATTCTTGAGACATTAATTTTGAACAGATTTTGCATATTTAGGTCTATGCCTACGTAATTGAGCTTCGTTTATTTTTCGCTCTCAGGTAATTATTACATTTTATTCTTTGGCATATCATACACATACCCTCAAACGATAACCTTTGCCTCCTTGGTAATCAAAGCTTTACGCTTGCGCAAATTTGTTCATTCCTACAGTACCTTTTTATAAGTCTAATAGAAGGATAGTCATCACATGATAAAATTTTCATATGGTATACAAATTGGTTTAACTATGGCATAACCATATTTATCGAAGAGATTCGATCGTTTAATAACCAAAACAATATTCAATGTCTCAACGACACGAAGGTATCCTTTCGGATATGCGGGTCTGGCTCATTATTCTATTTTTCGGGGCACTCCTCGGATTTATTATGGTAAGTTATCCTGGTTAGTTGTATGACCAATGAATGAAGGACTGGATGATTTTCAACATATTCCATTCAGTCCTTATTCAAACTATGAATCAATAGTCTCTTTTTTTCTGATTCCCACTAGGATGTTCCTGATCACTCGTGGGCCTTTGTAAATAAATCCTGAATAGATCTGTAACAGACTAGCTCCAGCGTCTAGAGATTGCTGCGCCGAATCAGGATCATTTATTCCTCCCACACCGATGAAAGGTATTTCACCTTCTGATTTTTCGTAAAAATATTTTTGAAGTGCGACCGCTTTAGCTAGCAATGGTTTTCCAGAAAGTCCTCCATTACCGATAGAATCTACATAACTCTGATCTGCTACAAGGCCACTTCTATCTATGGTTGTATTGCTGAGAATGGCTCCATCGATCGATGTTTCGTTAATGATTTCAATGATATCATCTACTTGTCCAAAACTTAAATCAGGGGCAATTTTAAGGAGTATGGGCTTAGGTGTTTCTTTCTCCTGATTTGCGTTTTGAAGAGTTGTCAAAATCTCCGTCAGTGGACCTCGTTCCTGAAGTGCTCTAAGATTTGGTGTATTGGGTGAGCTTACGTTTACCACAAAATAATCAACGTACTCGTGCAATTTTTCAAAGCAATGTAGATAATCGTCTACCGCATTTTCATTGGGCGTATCTTTGTTCTTTCCTATGTTTCCTCCGATGAGGACCTCTCTTTCCTTATGAAAGTATTTCAATTGCTTCACCAGGGCATCAATGCCTTCATTGTTGAAACCCATTCTATTGATAATCGCCTCATCTTCTTTCAATCGAAACAATCTTGGTTTTGGATTACCTACCTGTGGTCTGGGGGTTACGGTTCCTACTTCGATGAAGCCAAAACCCAAAAATTGCAGCACATCTAAATACTCCCCGTTTTTATCAAAACCGGCAGCAAGTCCGAGGCGATTGGAAAATTCAAGACCAAAAACTTTGGTTTTTACTCGATCTTTCAATGCGGGATAAGTGCTTTTCAGCATACCAATGGTGTACAGCATTTTAATCTGAACCGTTAAAAGGGCTAGCGCAAAATGGTGGGCAAATTCAGGTTTAAAAAGAAATAAAAAGGGTTTAACAATCTTATACATTAACTACGATCTCTTCTTTGAGTTTTTCTAAATCTCTTACCAACAATCTCTTTCTATTGAAAGTGAGTATTTCTTTGTTTTTCAATTCATTTAAGATGGTCGTCACAGTTTGCCTAGAAGTTGCTGTGATGTTGGCAATTTCTTGATGCGTCAAAAAATTACGCACAACAAACTCGTAGCCTACCCTTTGACCCTTTTTGTCAACCAATTCAAGTACATATTCAATGATCCTCGTTCTAGAATCTTTAAAAACCATGGATTCTAATCTCTTTTCCATGTCCAAAATTCTAGAACCTATCAACTTCATGAAAAACAAGCTAAGGTTGCTATGGTCTTTTATTAAGGATTTCATTTCATCTGTAGATAATTCGCAAACCTTCGAAGATTCCATCGCTTGTGCAAAATCTCTTCGCTTGGAACTTACATCTACCAATGATAATTCACCAAAAACTTCTCCTTTACTTATAATTGACTTCGTTATTTCTTTCCCGTTATCGCTGTACGTCCCTATCTTAATTTGACCTTCTATGATCATGTAGATCTTATCACTATTATCATTAGGCAAGAATACAAACTCGTTTTTTTCAAAGGTTTTGACATGCTCAGTCTCCATGGCTTCACCCATTTTAATCGGGCAGAAAAAATTGGTAACGTCAATGTTCTCTAGATACCAAAGCGCACGATCTTGATTCTCCATAGTTAAGTATACGTTGTTAAAATTTAAAACGGATTTATGACTATTAAGTTTTAACATTTAATATATCAAAGCGTTTTATTTAACCGACTAATAGCGTCTATTTGTCTAATTTCAGGTTAAATCGTAGGATAAAATTATCAATTAAGGAATTCTTTTTCTTCATATTTTCTAGTCGTTCGGCGCTATTAAGCTCTTTTTTGGGGGGTTCTAAGGTGTATTCAGGAAATTGATTGATATCGTCCATTACAACAATCTTTAAATCTTTGATTGGGTAACAATCTCTGATGTGGTTGAGTACAGATACTTGTTTTCTTATACTTTCTCGAGCCAGCTTGGTCGGGGTAATAATTTGTAATTCATGGTCCCCTTTTATGGAGATTTTAACTTGATTCATTACTTTCTGGATGGAAACCGATTCTTGTCTATCTTTACTGACCTTCCATTCTCTTTCAATGGTTTCCATGTTCCAATTCATGGAATTGGCAATTTTTTGTTTATCCTCATCCTTTACTTGCTGTATTAAATCATCCAATTTTGGCAGAGCTCCGATGGACTTTGTAGAGATTTTCTTTGACTTGCTTTTTTTGGTATTTTCCGGCTGCTGTGGTTTATCGACGATTCCACTTTTGCCTTGAGCAAATTCAGAAGTAGTCTGTGGTTCCATTTTCCTTAGGATGCCTTCCTTTTTACTTGCCCCCGACTCATGGTTTTCTTTCGACTTTTGGTTTTTATTCTTCTCTGGGTCGAGGTTTTTATTTAAGACTGGATTGACCTCCGATGTTGATACAAGTGCTCCTGATTTATCGGTTGGATTATTAGCAATTGTATTGTTAACTATTGGCTTATTGGCTGTGGCTGGGAATTTTTTTTTTGATCTGAGTAATCAGTTATCAGTCTATTGAGATAGGTGATTTTGGTCAGCGCTGTTTCAACCAATAAATGTTTATTGACCACGCGTTGTAATTCGACAGCGGTCTGACTTAATATGTCCAAGGAAGAGACTAAGAAAGACTGCGAACAAAGCTCTGATTGATCGAGGTATCTTTTTTTAAGGTCATCGCTAGCATCTATTAATTCGATCGTACGTGGAGATTTTGTCATCAATAAATCTCTGAGGTGACTACTTAAGCCATGAACGAATGTTTCTGCTTCGAAACCATTTTTGACAATCTCATCGTAAATCAAATATATCCCTGCTAGGTCTTCTCTGAGCATGGAATCTACTGCTCTGAAAAAATATTCAAAGTCAAGCATATTGAGGCTGGTGGCCACCTCTTTATATCCAATTTCTCCAGCATAGGTGGAGCTAATTTTATCAAAAATAGACAAGGAATCACGCATGGCCCCATCTGATTTCTGCGCAATTAGATGCATGGCTTCTTGATCAATCTTAATGCCTTCCTTTTCTGCTATTATTTCAAGTTGCTTTATGATCTCAGGAATTGAAATCCGCTTGAAGTCAAACAATTGGCAACGAGATAAAATCGTCGGGAGAATTTTATGTTTTTCTGTGGTCGCGAGAATAAATATGGCGTATTCTGGCGGCTCTTCCAGGGTTTTAAGAAAGGCATTAAAAGAGGCATTACTCAACATGTGCACCTCATCAATGATGAAAATTTTATATCTCCCAGCTTGGGGTCTGAAGCGCACCTGCTCATTGAGCATTCTCATGTGCTCTACAGAATTATTGGAAGCAGCATCTAGTTCGATGATATTGAAAGAGGCGGTATCTTCCATGGCAATACAGGAATTACAGGTTCCGCAGGCGATGGTTTCATTTTCTTTCCTCGTCTCACAGTTTAAAACCTTCGCTAGAATTCTCGCGGTGGAGGTTTTTCCGACCCCTCTCGGCCCGGTAAACAAAAAAGCATGTGCTAGTTGGTCATTAGCTATTGCGTTCTTCAGTGTAGCCGTAACATGCGTCTGCCCCAATACATCATCAAATGATGAAGGTCTATATTTTCTGGCCGATACTACAAATGATCCCATAATTAAAACACGAATCTAACAAAGATAGATTGCAAGTTCAAACACAAACTAAAATTCAAGTTGCTTACCTTTGCTATATGAAAATATCGATCGCTCAATTAAACTACCATATTGGTAATTTTAAAGGAAATTTGGAGAAGATGCTTCAGGCTGTGGAGCAAGCAAAAACAGAGGGTGCTGACCTTATCTGTTTTGGTGAACTGGCTACCTGTGGCTATCCTCCAAGGGACTTTCTGGACTTTGATGATTTTATTAAAAAATCTCTGGAAAGTGTGGACCAACTAAGGAAGGCTGCAGTGGATATTGCCATCGTGGTCGGAAGCCCTAGTATAAATCCAGTGCCTGAGGGAAAGGATTTATATAACAGTGCTTATTTTCTTGCGGATGGAGAAATCAAATATGTCCAGCATAAGAGCTTATTACCGACCTACGATATATTTGATGAGTATCGATATTTCGAACCCGCTTCGGAATTTGACGTGGTTGAATTTAAGGGGAGAAAGATTGCTTTGACGGTCTGCGAGGATATTTGGGATGTTGGGAATGAAAATCCTTTATATACTGTATGTCCACTGGACTTAATGGTTCCCAAAGGAGTTGATTTCATTTTGAATCTTTCCGCGAGTCCATTTAACTATGGTCATGCGGCGGCGAGAATTAAGATTCTTAAAGAAAATGTGGCCAAATATCACAAACCTATGTTTTATGTGAATCATGTTGGCGCACAGACTGAAATCATTTTTGATGGTGGGAGTTTGGTGATGAGTCCTGATGGACAGGTTTATGAGGAGTTGCCCTATTTTGAAGAGTGTGTAAAAACCTTTGAGTTGGAAAGCGTGATCAATGGTGATCAATCCATTGTACAAACCAAGGATAAAACAAAACTTATTCATGATGGAATAGTCACTGGAATTAGGGATTATTTTGGGAAACTAGGCTTTAAAAAGGCCATTCTTGGTCTTTCAGGAGGGATTGATAGTGCTGTAACTGCAGTCCTTGCTGCCAGGGCTTTGGGCAGTGAAAATGTCCGAGGGTTATTGATGCCATCCCAATTTTCATCCGATCATAGTGTTAATGATGCGCGAGCATTGGCAGAAAACCTAGGTATTCAGTATGATATAATTACCATAAAAGAGGTGTATGATGCCTTTTTAGGCAAATTAGCGCCAATATTCAACGACCTACCTTTCAATGTTACCGAGGAAAACATTCAGGCAAGAACCAGGGGGACTCTACTTATGGCTCTATCGAATAAATTTGGAAACATCCTCCTCAATACAACCAACAAAAGTGAAATGGCCGTAGGTTATGGTACATTATATGGTGATCTGGCTGGAGGATTGTCTGTTTTGGCAGATGTATATAAGACAGAGGTTTATGAAGTGGCTAGATATATTAATAAAGACAAAGAGCTTATCCCAGAAAATTCCATAAGCAAACCGCCTTCTGCTGAGCTCCGCCCTGATCAGAAAGATTCAGATAGTCTTCCAGATTATGACATTCTAGATCAGATCCTTTTTGAATATATTGAAAAGGTCCAAGGACCTCAAGAAATCATAGAATTGGGCTTCGATGCTGAATTGGTGGCTAGAATCTTGAGACTGGTTAATATAAATGAGTTCAAAAGGTATCAAACGGCACCCGTTCTAAGGGTTTCCCCTAGGGCCTTTGGGATGGGTCGAAGAATGCCAATTGTGGGAAAATACCTCTCATAAAGGCCAAAACCTTAAGACATATTATAAAAAACTTACTAAAGTCCCTATTTATAGGGGTTTGGGGCCATATTTTATATGAAATATTTTTTTTATATGATAATGAGAGTATATATTTGAGGCGAATTGTAATAATTAATATCATTTAAACGAATAAGAATGAATAAAGGAGAATTAATCACGATAGTAGCTGATGCTGCCGGAGTAACAAAAGCAGAAGCAACTACAGCCGTTGACACTATTTTCGGTTCTATTGAATCATGTTTGAAAAAAGGAGATAAAGCTGCGTTTGTAGGTTTTGGAACTTTTTCAACAACTGATAGAAAAGCTAGAGATGGGAGAAATCCTGCAACAGGAGCTACTATAAAGATTCCAGCTAAAACTGTTGTTAAGTTTAAGCCAGGAAAAGCTTTATCTGACTCTGTCAACTAAATCGCTTTAAGCAAAAAAAAAAAAGGCGATCCATGTATATGGATTGCCTTTTTTTTAATTCCAAAACAATGAAAGACGAAAATCAACTGAAGCAAATTGCTTCCCAAATCCGTAGAGATATAATCAGACAAGTGGCCGCTGTCAATTCTGGCCATCCCGGTGGTTCTTTAGGCTGTGCCGATCTATTCACAGTGCTTTATTTTCGGATCATGAAGCACGATACTTCCTTCAATATGGAGGGTGATAATGAAGATCTGTTTTTCTTATCTAATGGTCATATTTCTCCAGTGTGGTATAGTACGCTTGCGAGATCAGGATACTTCCCAGTAGCAGAACTAAATACTTTCAGAAAATTAAATAGTCGCTTGCAGGGTCATCCTGCTACCCATGAAGGTCTTCCCGGAATCAGAGTTGCTTCTGGTTCGCTTGGTCAGGGCTTATCTGTGGCGATAGGCGCTGCCTTAGCAAAAAAATTAAAAGGTGACAAACAGACTGTTTTTGTTTTGACCGGAGATGGAGAACTTCAAGAGGGTCAGATCTGGGAAGCAGCCTTATTCGCTGCACACAATAAGGTGGATAATTTAGTCGCGATTGTTGATTGGAACGGTCAGCAGATTGATGGGGCCAACGAGGATGTAATTTCCTTAGGCGACCTACCAGCAAAGTGGAAAAGTTTTGGGTGGGATGTCCATGAAATGGATGGCCATAATTATCAATCAATGATTAACACCCTCACGAAAGCCCAGGGCAATCAAGGCAAAGGATTACCACAGTTAATACTCATGAAAACTGAAATGGGTAAGGGAGTTGACTTCATGGAAGGAACTCATAAATGGCATGGAAAGGCTCCAGATGCTGAGCAGACTGTTCTTGCCTTGTCACAACTTGAAGAAACTTTAGGGGATTATTAAAAAAGAGCAATGATAGATCAATTTATAGTTACAGATAAAAAAGCAACAAGAGATGGTTTTGGTAAAGCGATGTCCGAATTAGGCGCAAGCAATCCAAAGGTTATCGCTATGTGTGCAGACTTGACGGGCTCTTTAAAATTAAACCCTTTTCAAGATGCACATCCAGAAAGGTTTATTCAAACTGGAATTTCTGAGGCCAACATGATAGGAATGGCCGCGGGTTTGGCCGTCGCTGGCATGATCCCTTTTGCTACTACCTTTGCCAATTTTGCAACGGGTAGAGTTTATGATCAGATCCGACAGTCTGTCGCCTATTCCCATAAGAATGTAAAAATCTGTGCTTCTCATGCTGGATTAACACTAGGAGAAGATGGAGCCACGCACCAAATATTGGAGGACTTAGGAATGATGAAAATGTTGCCCGGAATGACTGTGATTAATCCTTGTGATTATCATCAAGTCATTGCTGCGACCAAAGCCATTGCAGAACATAAGGGACCAGTTTATCTTCGTTTTGGTAGACCGAGTTGGCCAGTGTTTATTCCAGAAAATACGCCTTTTAAAATCGGTGAAGCCCTCATGATCCAACCTGGAACGGATGTCAGTATTTTTGCTACCGGTCACATGGTTTATCAAGCACTAGAGGCAGTAAAAATATTAAAGTCTGAGCACAGCATCAACGCCGAGCTTATCAACATACACACTATTAAGCCCTTAGATGAGCAGGCCATTATCAGCTCTGCGACTAAAACGGGCGCGGTTGTCAGCTGTGAGGAGCATCAGAGAAATGGCGGTCTTGGAGATAGCGTAGCACAAGTACTCTCTCAATTTCTTCCAACGCCTCAGGAATATGTAGCTGTAAATGATTCGTTTGGGGAAAGTGGTAAGCCGAGTGAGCTCTTGGAGAAGTATGGACTTGGTATTACAGATGTTGTTGCGGCTGCAATTAAGGTTGTAGAAAGAAAAGCATAGACGCTTTTTATTATTCTTCAAGAGATAGTTTTAATTCCACATAAAGACAAGAGTTTTGTGTTGTAAGTTGTTTTGATTATTACTTAACGTTTATAATTTAGTAGTTCTTCGTAATTATTAAGCACAATTTCTATCCCCCCTTTTAGAGCAAAATTTTCTTCAGTTCCACTTTCATGACGAACTCTATAAAGTTTTCCATTGACACCTTCCTTCGTGTTAATGAAGTAGGGATCTCCACTTCCTGAAAGGCAAGATCCAATTGGTAAATATCCAAACTGCTTAACTGCTATCCCAGGATAATAGTCATTAGATTCTTTTAAAATATCACCCTCACTTAAAATTTCTAAATTTGCCCCAAGAGCTGAAATGTCTTGATTTTGAGGAATTTCAAATGACTTATTGACAATGTTATTTTCCTTGATAAATATATTCCAATAAATAGGTATCATTCTTAATAGTTTAGTTACAGAAGATTATTAATATATTATCCAATGCCACCAACTTGCTATTAGAACTGATTTTATTTAATAAGCATTTCTTCAAGAACTTCTTTAATTTTAATTACTGTCTTAACAGAGACTTTTTTTTCAATTTTCACAATTCGCTTTTTATCAATTGTGCGAAGTTGATCTAAAGCTAACATTCCTTTAACTGTGCCTGCTGATATTTTGATGCGCGTAGGATATTTTTTGGGAGTACTTGTAATTGGGGCAATAATTATTGTTTTCAAACTCTCATTCATCTCATTGGGAGAAATAATGATGCAAGGTCTTGTTTTTTTAATTTCACTTCCTATGGTCGGATCGAGATTTACAATTACAATTTGATACTGATTCAAAATTCTTCATCTTCAAAAACATCTGGAATAATTAATTCATCATGACTATTGTCAGCCATCAATTTGAATTTTTCTTTCCATCCTTTTCTTGGATTATTTTTTGGCCTTAATTCAATACAATCATCTTTTAAGGTTACGTGTACTTGATCGCCAATATGATATTCATCTAAAATTGCCTTAGGAATTCTTAAACCTTTAGAATTACCTACTTTTACTATATTTAAATCCATGTAATTACATTGTACCTACAATATAAGATCTTATCCAATAAAATGCAATACCTTTTTGGCGTGGTGGCGATGAGACCAACTAAGTAATATCTTAACTGATGGCACTAAAACTTAATCAGGACCTGGCCCTTCTCCACTTTGTCGCCGTGCGAGACTAAAATTTCCTTAACTGTTCCTGAGCCTGTTGCCTTTAATATGTTTTCCATTTTCATGGCTTCTAAAATGATTAAAGGACTTCCCTCCTCTACTTCATCGCCAATCGAAACTTCCGAGCTGACTACTAGTCCGGGCATTGGGGCAATGATCTGATCAAGGATCACTGTTTTCTTTTCATTCATCCCCATTTCTTCCACAATTATATCGATGGAATCCATGAGTTGGAAACTGATCTCTTCTGTTCCGACGGAAATGATATAGATTTTAGTGACTGGGTCAAAGGACTTAACCTGACAGTGATGGATTTGAGATTTATAACTTACCACCCAGGTTGACCCTTCTTTTGATATGATTCTAAAGGAATCGCTGTTCTCTATATTTTCTATTTGGAGATAAAAATTATCTCCTTTAAAGGCAAATTTATTCTGATCCATCAATTAGGCTTCGCGGTTTTCATCAAGAAGTAAGTCTCAAAAATGGTAAAAATTAAATAGACCATCATAAAGGGAAGCACATATAATTTATCGGTAGGCGCATTCATCTGGACATAGGCTACAATCAGAAGAAACGAAACTATCATTTTTATGAAAATATTCATGATTACTACATTCATGAACTGAAACTTGTTGGGACTGTTGGCAGACTTTATAGATAGGAGATAAATGATCATTGATATTGATGCAAAACAGCTGACTGCAATTATTTGAATCTTCGGATAATCAACGCTTGGAATGAGCCATTTTAATCCAGCATAAGCTGCAAAACAAATTAGAATTGTAAGGACCCATTGAATTAAAAATTCTGTAAATTTCATGAGTCGCGCTTTAGGTCAATTGATAACTTAAAGAGATAGGCCAACAATGCCAATATTAGCAGACCGGCTGTAACTAATGGTTTTTCATTGTTCATCTTCTCGTCCAACCATTGCCCAAGAAATGCAGCAGCGAAAAGTAAAATTAACAATTGCCCTACCATACCTGAGTATTTCAAGTAGGCATTGGAATTCCTCTTCTTTTTTGGATTTTGAGGAGTACTGCTCATTGTTTGTTTGACTAGGCCTCTACCTCTAAAGGAGGGGTAATACTTTTTATTTTCTGTCCACTCATATTGCAATTGACATTAAATACGCCTCCTGGTGCAATGACTAGTTTGCCAGTATTTACTTGTCCATTTACTGCACCTGTTTCTCGTATATCAAGTACATCTGCTACGTCGAGGTTTCCTTCAAAGGTTCCTTCAATGACCGCATTCTGACAAGTAACTTCTCCTTTGATTCTTCCAGATGGTCCAATAATTACTCTACCGATGCAATTTAAATCGCCTTCGATGGTTCCATCAATGCGAATGTCACTGTCTGCGGTAAGATTTCCTTTAATTACAGTACCAGCAACCAGACTGTTAATACTAGAGGAACTTGGGGAAGCTGTGCTTTGATTTAGTGGCTTTTTATTGTTGCCAAACATGGATTCTCAGTTTAGGTGGGTTCAAAAAAAAATCCTTGCAACATGAGCTGCAAGGATTTCAATATATGAATTTTTCTTTTGTGTCTTAGAATCTAGGACAATAAACAGATCTTTTTTCTGATCCGCAGATATAATAAACCAATGAAAATTCAAAGGCTCCGTTAAAATTACCACCATCTTGTAATTTAGACACGTTGTAATCATAGCTGAATCCTATTCCATAAGTTTCATAATCAAATCTTGTTGTAAAAATGATTGCATCAGAATGAACACCACCATCTTCTTTGGTTCCTAGTCTATACCATAGACCTCCTTGCCAAGATTGTCTTACAATTCTTGAGCTTCCTAAAGCAAATCTAACGGCAGCTCCTAAGTTGAATTCTCTATGATTTCCTTGGAACATTGCTATAAAGTTAGGAATAATACTTATTCCTCTAGCAACTTCTACCATACCACCACCATGTGCAGTGAATCGGCTATATAATTCAACGAAATTGTTGTTTTGGAAAGAAACATTTGGTGAGTTTAAGTGAGCCATTGTCAAACCGCCATAAAAGTTATTGTTGGCATCAATGGTACTAAACCAAAGTATTCCTGCAGAGATATCAGCGAAAAGAAAATCAGGATTTCCGATGGTTCCAGCTTGCGTTGGATCTCCAGAAAAACCTCCTTGTCCATCATGCTGAGAACCCCATCTTAGGGCATTTTGATCTAGAGATCTTTGGCCGAGGCCAACATCAGCACCGATTGAAAGGTAGTGCGCCTTTTTTCGATAACCTCCCATTTTCTTACTGTATCCAACAGATAATCGACCCATTATGGTCCCAAATCGTGTTGAACCTGCTTTATCTCCAAAGAAAGAACCTCCAATACCGAAGTAATCAGATCTCCCTACTGGGATTTTTTGGTCGTAAGAAACAGAGTATGTGTTATAAGCATCTGATTGTAGTACAGCTGCCCATTGATTTCGATAGTTCGCCACCAATCTTGTGTTACAATTCATAACACCTGTCATTGCAGGGTTAAGATTTAGAGGTGACATGTAAAACTGCGAAAAGTGAATGTCCTGAGAACTTAGTGATCCAGCCATCAAGATGGGGAACAACAAAGTCAAAATACTTTTAAAACGCATCATAGTTCAAGTTGTGTAAATAGTTATTACTTAATCAAAGCAATCTTAATGCCTCAAGTTAAAAAAAATGTATTGAATTGATAAAATTCTATACAATTTAGGTCCAATGTAAAAAATACGTCATTTTAACATTTGACCCAGTATAAAAGGGTTTTAAAAATACAGGCGAGCTACTTATAAGACTTTAAATGTCGTTAATTAGCTGCTTAACTCGTAATAATTATTCAAAAAAGATGAATTTCTACATCAAAGCGGACATGGAGGTAAGTTCCTTTCCCATTGACCACAAAAAAAGGGTCCTTTATTTAGGTTCTTGTTTTGCAGAAAACATGGGTAGAAAGATGTCAACTTATAAGTTTCACAGCGCTGTAAATCCCCTAGGCATTGTCTATAATCCAGGGTCCTTACAAGTTTTGTCTGATCGAATTTCTCACAGAAAACTTATAAAGGAGAATGAACTACAATCGTGCCAAGACTACGAATGTCATCTTGATTTTCACAGCAAATTTAATCGGACATCAAGGGCCCAGACAGTTCAGGTAATAAATCAGGCCATTGAAGAATCTCATGCTTTTGCAAATGAGGGCTTAAATTATGTCATTCTCACCCTTGGTACTGCTTATGCCTACCATCATAAATCTGAAGATAGAATTATTAACAACTGCCATAAATTACCGGCGAGTCAATTTGAGAGAAAACTGCTAGAACCATCGTTCATCATTGAGTCCTTAGAAAAAACAGTTCATTCATTTGCCGAAAGGCAGAACGATCTCCGATTTATAATTACTGTGAGTCCTGTCCGCCATTTAAGGGATGGATGGGTCCAAAACTCCAGATCAAAAGCTCATTTATTAACTGCAGCTCATCATCTTGCGGACTCAGATCCAAGGATCGACTATTTTCCAGCTTATGAAATAATGATGGACGAATTGCGAGACTATCGATTTTATGGAAAAGATTTAATCCATCCTTCTGAGGAAGCAGTAGATTATATTTGGGATCGCTTTCGCAAAAGTTATTTCAGTGATTCAACGAATGAACTTATTCAAAAAATTGATCAAGTGCAGCGAGATTTAAAGCATCGGCCTTTTTTAAAAGAGGCACAATCATACCAGAAGTTTTTAGCTACGGTGCACTCTAAAATTTTGGCCTTAAAAGAAGCGCATCCTGATATAGACTTTGAAAATGAGGAGGAGCACATTATATCACTAAGGAGTTAAAAATGAGGTCACACTACCCTAGTTGTCACACTACTCTAATTAAAACAGAATCTTGAATGTTGGTTTCTGAGCCATTGTATTCAACATTGATGTGTAAAAGTCCTGGATTCTTCCCTACCTCGATGGTTCCTAAACGATCTTCATAACCAAGCGCTTTTGCCCCATTCAATGTGGCCCACATTAAGAGTATATCAAATGGGATATAAGATTTATATTTTTGAATGGTTTTCATTTCCTCCCATACACTCAATTGCCAATTGGAACTTAAGCTGTCCGTTCCGATAGTCATTCTGCAATTTTTCTCAAGGAAGATTTTGTAATCAGGCAATCGATTTTCAATGTATAGATTTGCATTGGGACAGGTAGACCAATATATTTGGTCAGACCAATCATTGGCGTCATTGATATCCTTAGAAGTGGTCATGGTATTGTGGACCAAAAGTGTTTTCTGACGAGGATCCATATTTGCGAGCGCGTAAACTATAGAATTAACTCCCTTAGTCGGAACATTCTTTATTGGCATGCCTAGAGATTCAAAGAATTTCAAAAAATCTCCGTCGTTGGTCAAAAATAAATCGTTTTCTGCTTGGGTCTCTTGATTGTGAATGCTTACCGTATGACCTGCTACTGTATGTTCTGTTATATAGTCAAACAAATCTTGACTCACCGTATAGGGCGCATGTGGCACGAGCACTTTTTTATTGGGACCTTCATTGGACTGGACGTCATATACCTTCTGATATTGATCAATCATCTTGGTGGTCAAATCTGGATTGAGAAAGTCAAACATTTCTACAAAACTGTAGTAGGCGATGGGGCTTTTGGTTTTGGTACTTGCTGTATCGGCCTTATTACAAATATCACCGACTGCTTGAATCCCATTCGTAAACATATACTCATCCGCTTCGGCAATGGCTGCATCGATGATCTCTTGGTCTATATCTCTAAAATTTACCACATGTGAAAGAAAGGTCAATAGACCTGTCCCCGTAGGAATTTTACCCTTCATGTGAGATAGCTCGAGGTGGCAATGGGTGTTTATAAGACCTGGAATAATCATTCCTTTAAAGTATTCTGCATCGCTGTCGGCAGAACGTTCTATTATGTCTTGTATGACCCCATCCTCATTCAAACAAATTACTTTATTTTCTAGAAGGCTGGTATCACCCACGAGGATGTGATCTGCTGTTATTTTTTTCATTTATGTCAATTCTTGTACGATCATCCCGTTCATAATCCTCGGATGAAAAAAGGTGCTTTTGGGAGGTAGGGTCTTTCCATTATCAGCATAGTGGCACAACTCCTCTGCAGTCATTGGGTAAAGCATAAAGGCTACTCCATTCTTAATGGTCTTCATTGCCTTTTTGATTCCTTTAAATTTATCTGGCCCGGGAATGTAAATAATGCCGGGGTACTTTTTTACGTCTTTAATTTTTAAAACTCTCTTTAGGACCACTTCATTTAAAAGTTGGTAATCAAGGAGTATTTTTTCATTTTTGAATTCATTTAGGATGCTTTTTCTCCATTTTAAATGAAACCATCTATTGCCGATAAACATGGTCATCGAAAATTTTTCTTTAGGCTTTTGTTTCTGATCGAGCTTTGTGATTTTAAATATTTCTGAGAGGCTAGCCATCAATTCCACGGGTTTCATTGTCTGGCCTAATTCAACAACTCTATTGTAATCATAGATTTCCATTTCCTCAAACGGCATCAGAACTGAAAGCAAACTATCAATACCAAAGGGTATTGTATTTTTGGCTGCTTGGTTATATATTATTTTACTAACAGAGCATCGATGATGGCCATCGGCGATATAACTTTTGGGCACTTTATCCTTAAACATTTTAACGATCAATGCTACATCCTCTGGTTCTCTTATTTTCCAGAACCGATGTACCTCTTTGTTCTTTTTCAAGAATTGCTCGATGTCCGCTGGAAGTTTTGTTATGGTAGTTACAAAACTTCGATAAGCTTTAAAAGCTTTGAATGCTAAGAGCACTGGTTTTATTACAGCCTTTCTTTCAAGGGTCAACTGTAATTGTTCTTGTTCCTTGGCCGAGAGCGTTTTTTCGTGGGGAATAATGCTATTATCTAATAGGTCTTGGATGTCGACTGTTGCTACAATGCCCGTATGAGAACACTTGTTGCTTTTGATGCGATACAAATAAAAAGCTTCACTTGTATCCCTTTCAAAAAAGCCACTGGCTAAATATTGATTAAAATTATACTTAGCCGTGCCATAAAAGGAATCGGTATCTGCGATAAGATCGGTCTTGGGAAATAGACCCTGAAAAGGAATCAGGTTCATTGAATATTAATTTGTCCAAGACAAATATAATTCTTTAAATGTTGGAAGGCTAAAAGTTTTTTAACGGATAAATTTCAAATAGTTCGAAATAAGGATGTTGGCCTTAGAATTGACCAGATTATCCAAAGTTTTATCTGCTTTGCTAGAAAAGAGACTAAGTTCATTCATCATCTTGATAAATTCTGCAGATTTACTGTCGGTCGGATTCATGTCTTCCAATTCTTCTAGTAGATGAATCATTGGATGCAGTTCCTTTTCTTTTCTTTTCTTAATTATTTGTCGGAAGACGGTCCAGATGTCTTTTTCTGCAATATAGTAGTCTTTTCTATCTCCTGCTTTTTCAGATTTATGTGCTAATCCCCATTCTACGAGCATGCGGAGGTTCATATTTACGTTCCCTCTAGAGATTTTTAATTCCTCCATTATGTCATCTGTACTTAGTGCTTCAGTTTCTATAAGCAGTAAGCCATGGATCTGTCCCATGGTTCTATTGATCCCCCAGTTGGAGCCTAAATCTCCCCAGGTCAATATAAATTTGTCTTTTCCTTCTTTGTATTCCATTGTAAATTAGTAGCACTAGGATAACTTAAAACGAACAAAAAGGTTCAACTTCTTAAAACTTTAGCTTTTTATTTAATGAAGGGAAGTTTAGTTACGACTGCAGGCAAGGCCTTTTTTCCAATAGCAATCTTTAGGTTTGTACCAACTTTCCGATAGGCTCTTGTTACATAGCCCATGCCGATCGGTAGATCTAAACTTGGTGACATCGCACCAGAAGTTACTCTGCCTATGATCTCCTCAGAGTCGTTCAAGATATCATACCCTTGGCGAGGTATTCTCTTGCCTTCCATGGTAAAACCGACCAAAGCATTTCTGTCTTTATTCTGTTTTCGATTCATGTAATGTTGGATCCCAACAAAGCTTGGACTCTTGTCAGGTTTACAAATCCAATTAAGACCGGCATCGACCGGAGAGGTTGTATCATCAATGTCATTCCCATAAAGTGCATAACCCATTTCGAGTCTGAGTGTATCTCTTGCGCCTAAACCTACTGGTATTAAATTATGCTTTTTGCCATGACCTAAAATGGTCGTCCAAAGCTTGACCATATCCTTGTTATCTACGTATAATTCTACCCCTCCGGCTCCTGTATATCCTGTAGCACTGATGATGACATTTTCTATTCCTGCAAAGCTTGTTTTCTTGAATTTATAAAACTCGATCGATTTTAAATCAACCGCTGTATGGCTTTGCAATATTTCACAGGCTTTCGGTCCTTGGATGGCTAGGAGACCTGTCTGGTCAGAGATATCAATGATTCTGGTATCAAAATTATTATTTGATTTAATATAGTTTAAATCTTTTTCCATGTTCGAAGCATTCACTACCAGCATGAAGGCATTTTCTCCGTCGGAGCATTGATCATCATCAAGTCTGTAGACGATCATATCATCAACGATTCCACCTTCGGGATTCATGATGGCACTGTACTGCGCATCTCCGATTTGTAATGTGGAAGCATCATTAGAACTAATGACTTGAATTAAGGATAATGCCTCTTTCCCTTTGATGATAAATTGGCCCATATGAGAGACATCAAACATTCCTGCGTTTTCACGAACGGCTTTATGTTCTTCGATGATGTTATCATACTTTAAAGGCATTTCATAACCTGCAAAAGGTACCATCTTGGCACCGAGGTCGACGTGGGTCTGGTATAGGGGTGTGCGCTTCATTCTGATTGAAAATTTTAATTGAATATTATATCTGTTTTACAATGAGGTCTTGAATCGTATCTCCGACTGTTAATTGTTGCACTACATCTATGCCACTTGAAACCTTTCCAAAAATGGTATACTTTCCATCTAAGTGAGGTGCAGGTGAAAGTGTTATAAACCATTGGGAGGATTCTGTATGTAGTCCAGCGCTGGCATATCCAATATAGCCTGCTGAGTCGTAGTGATTGGGTCCGACTTCTGATCGGATGGAATAGTCTAGGCTTCCATAGCCATCGCCTCTATTACAACCACCTTGCACAACAAAATTAGGAACGAGTCGATGGAAACTTTTATTAACATAGTAATTATCCTCAGTCAAGCTCAGGAAGTTCAGGCAAGAAATAGGTGCATCTTCTAAGAGCAAGTGAATTTTGAAAACACCACTGCTTGTCTTTACAATTATTTCAGGATCGTCTTTAAACTGATCGAGTAATTTATAATTGGGTTTAAATTTAGAATCAACAGAGGTAAGGATCGGATCGGATACACCCTTCATAAGTGCAATGGCCCTTTCCAAAGAATTATAAGCTTCAATATCCCTTGGTAAATTTAACTCCGCAAGCGCATTTTCAATGTTTGTTGTTGAGTCAATTAAATCTTTAAATCCAGCTTTGGTGTTTGACAGCATGTCGCCAGCAACCGCAATCAGGCCAGAGTTATTTCCCTCCAAAACTCCGTTTACTTTAGCCAAAATTTGACGTTTTACAAAACGTTGATTGGACTGAAAGGTCTGAATAAATTCATCGTGAGAAACGATAGAAGTAAGGGCCTGTAAGATGGCCGTTTTCCCAACCAAGCTTTCTTCCTCATCCAACATTTTAATAAGTTCAGTATAGCTGCCTGGATCATTCCCAAGAGCGGAAATGTAGGCCGCACGTTCGTAGGGTGATTCAATTTCTTTTAAGAAATTCAGCAATTCCCATCTCGTCGCGGAAATTGTTTTGGTGTAGTAATACGGTAGGTTTTTAAATACGGCGTAAAACAACTTCGCTCTTACTTGATAGTTTCTCCTTTTCTCTCTTGCCAGATTCCTGTAAATGACTGCATCATCTTTGTTCCCATTTTCAATAAAAAAGTCTGCCGCGGTTAAAGCAACGGGAAGGTTCGGATCATCAAGCAGACCAATCATTTTTTCTGCGCCTCCGATATAATCTTGGGTTGAAAGCGCCTTTATGGTGTTTACCCTTACTCTATAGTCTTGATCTAATTCTAATTGATCTAGTAAAAGCGTTTGTATGTCTTTATCCACTGTTTTTCTTAGGGCATAGGCCAAGGCCATTTTTATGTCACTATCTGTCTCTTTTATAAGAGCCTGACTGATCTGGTATTTATAGTTTTCAATATTTACTTCTTTATTTCTCGCAAGGTAATGTGCCCCAATGAGTCGAACGCTTTGCGGATATGTGGCGTCATTTAAATAATTGATGACTGCTTCTGTGGCTTTTTCATTGACCATTCCTCTCAAGGAGAAATTATAAAATCCACGCACTTGACCTAAGAGTAAAAGTGTATCTGTCTTCCTATAGGTAGATATATTTGCCAAAGCGTTCAACATCTTCATATTTCCTGTTTTACCTATGGCTTCAAGAATACGACTGTTTAAAAGACTATTGACACTTGTGGTATCCTGAGACTTAAAAGCACCCACTAAAATATTTTCAACTTTGGGTGTTCTCAGTTGCCCAAGAGAATACGCGGCCATTGCTGCAATTTCACGAATGGGATCATGTAAAAGTGTGTCTAAAATCTTAATGGATTGTTCTGTTTGAAAGGAGCCAAAGGCCCTTGCCACGAGAAATCGGTGGGTAGGATCAGAAGATTGGGCATAATACCTAAGGCTGTCTCTGTTCTGATTAATTTCATGCTGGATGATCCGCTGGACCACCTCATTCTTAAGGTCTACATTAATGTCGGTTAGAACCTGTTTTGGCTCAGGGACACAGGCAGAAATTAAGACTAGGAAAGAAAGAAAAACAATAATTTTGGAATTCATCCGGTTCACTTAAGCTACAAAAATAAATATTTGACGAAAGTATGCTACTAAACCGCTTCAAATGATTTTATCTTTGTCTAATAATTAAGAAAATTGTCCACACCACAGACCGCAGCATTTCATACCCTAGGTTGTAAACTGAATTTTTCAGAAACTTCCAGTATCCGCAGAATGTTTGAAAAACATGGCTATGCGACGGTAGATTTTGACGATCAGGCCAGCGTTTATGTTATAAATACCTGCTCCGTGACTGAATTTGCGGATAAAAAGTGTCGATATGCTGTTAGAAAGGCTCAAAAGCTGAATCCTGAGGCAAAGATCGTTGTTATCGGATGTTATGCGCAATTGAAGCCGCAGGAGATTTCAGAAATTCCGGGTGTTGATTTAGTACTTGGAGCGGCCGAAAAATTTAATGTACTGCAATATATTGATCAGATTGGCCAAGTTGACAAGGGAATGGTCATTGCAGGCGAAGTAAAAGAGGCGAACAACTTCATAGAATCCTTTTCATTTGGAGATCGAACGCGATCCTTTTTAAAAGTGCAAGATGGATGCAACTACAATTGCTCTTTCTGCACCATCCCGCAAGCAAGAGGTGAATCCAGAAGTGATACGATAGAGAACGTCAAGAAGAATGTACAAATAATTGCGAGTCAAGGAATTAAAGAAATTGTGCTTACGGGGGTCAATCTGGGGGATTTTGGAAATGGAACGGAGGTTATTGAAGGCAAGAAACCTAAAAAAGAAGCGCTATTTATTGATTTAATCAAAGAACTTGATCAAGAGGAAGGTATTCAACGGTTTAGAATCTCATCGATTGAACCCAACTTATTGACCCAAGAGATTATTGAATTTGTAGCCAATTCTAAACGATTTGTTCCTCACTTTCATATTCCACTTCAATCTGGTTCTAATCGCATCTTGAATAAAATGCGTCGCAGATATCTAAAGGAACTCTACACAGAACGGGTTGGATGGATCCGAAAGGAAATGCCACAATGTTGCATTGGTGTCGACGTGATTGTTGGATTTCCGGGAGAAACGGAAGAAGATTTTCAAGAGACTTTACAATTCTTGTCAGACCTTGAAATCAACTACCTACATGTATTCTCCTATTCAGAACGAGCCAATACTTTGGCTAAAGAATTAGATAATCCTGTGCCGATGCACATACGTAAGGAACGCAATGAAATTCTGCGTCAATTGAGCTTGCGCAAAAAACGTCAGTTTTATCTTCAAAACGAGGGACTGGTTGATACGGTACTTTTGGAAAATTCTAAGCAAGAGCATATTCTTACTGGGTTCACACGGAATTACATCAAAGTGCAATTAAGGGCAGATGCTTCTGATGTAAACCAACTAAGACAAGTAAAATTGGATCGATTAAATTCAGAGGGAATTTTTGATGCTAGTTTTGTTTAAGTCTCTATTCTAAAAGTTAAATCCGAGGGTGGTCGTCCAGGAATTAAAGCTTGTCTCGTCCGTTTGATTTAAAGCCCGAAGAAAACCCTTTTCATAATCTACTTGCAGTGTAATAAAATCGAAATCTATTTCCAACCCACCGACGACTCCTGCTACTGCATCATTGAAAACATGATTGGTGGGCAGATCATTGTTTTGGAGATCGGGAGCATTTAAGAGATAATCGATGCTTCCAAGCACTCTAAATTTGGTTTTTATTTTCTTACCGATATTAAATATTTTAAAGGCAAATCCACCCCGTCCTTTCAGATATTGTATCGTGGGGTCTGTAGCCCTCCATTGATAGTTTTCGCTGGCATCAAAATTCAGGCGATGATATTGAAGGGAGATAATAAAATGAAAGCCTTCGTCACCGATTCTCCCATCGGCGCCTATCAGATGTCCCGTATTGGCCGTGCCTTCAGGGGTTAAAATTGGGGATTGATTTTTATGGATACTTATTCCTGTGTAGAAACACATTCCTTGTCCGAGTGTGACATTTGAGCTTAAAGCAAATGCACATACCAGTATTACCAATAGCTTGTTCATGGTTGTTATTGTTCTAATAAAAGCAAAAAATGTTTTTGGGATGGCACTATTCGGAAGAAAGTAACGAAATTTAAACGATTAATTCAAGTGATTCGTATGATTGATTGGATTTATTGACAAATGGTTTTCTATTTTTGCTCACACAAAATTCAATATATGTATCCGGATTTATCCTACGTATTTCATGACCTTTTTGGAACGGAAGTTGACAACTGGACCTCCATCTTCAAGACCTTTGGAGTTCTGTTGGCCATAGCTTTGATCACTGCAGGTTGGTTTGTGAAGATTGAAATGCAGCGAAAAGAGAAGGAAGGATTGCTCCCTAAACTAAGGATTCGAAAAGTCGATAATAAAAAAATGGCTGTAAGAGAAGCCATAGTTAATGGGTTGATAGGTTTCTTCTTCGGGTATAAATTGCCTTTCATATTCACTCAATTTGAGGTTTTTAAGGCTGATCCTGCGGGGACTATATTTTCTGGAGCAGGAACATTGATTGGAGGGATTTTGGGCGCTTTGATTCTTGGCGGCATCTATTATTACACGGCATTGAACAAGCCCAAGGAAGCTACAATGGAACCGGGAGAATATCTTTTATCTCCCTACATGAAAATAGGCGATATTATGATTATGTGTGCCATTGTAGGTGTCGGAGGAGCAAGATTGTTTTCCGTTCTTGAGAATTGGGGAGACTTTGTCAATGATCCATTCGGTCAATTATTTTCTGGGTCAGGATTAACGATATATGGAGGCCTTATCTGTTGTTTCATTTTTATACCGATGTATTTCAAGAAGATTGGCTTGAATACTAGGGTGATGATGGATGTTGCAGCTCCAGCCATAATGGTTGGTTATGGAATCGGAAGAATGGGATGTCACTTTGCAGGAGATGGAGACTGGGGAATTGTAAATGCCCTTGCGCAACCTAATTGGTGGATTTTTCCAGACTGGTTGTGGGCCTATGATTATCCGAATAACGTATTGAACAAGGGTGTTCCTATTGAGGGCTGTGAAGGTATTTATTGCCGAAGATTGGCAGAGGCAGTCTTCCCTACACCTTTGTATGAAATTACGATGTCATTTATCATAGTCGCTATCTTATGGGCCATAAGAAAGAAGGTGAAAATTGCTGGAATGTTATTTTTCATCATGTTAATTTTCAACGGGATAGAAAGGTTTTTTATCGAAGGCATTCGCGTAAATCCACGATATGATTTGTTGGGTTTAGATTGGTCAATGTCTCAATGGATCGCCATTGGTTTTATTCTGACAGGAATTATTGGTGGAATCGTTCTGAGAATGTTGCCAAATGTTGAACCATCGCAGGAACCCATCGTCACTTAGCATATTTTACAATAGTAGCATCAATACAAACGAAAAAACCAGTAATGGCTCAGATAGAAAAATCAAGTTTGAAATTCCTGAAGGATTTAGCAGGAAACAATAATAGGGATTGGTTTAATGCCAATAAGGATCGATACACCGCGATGCATGAAAATCTAATTGCATTTGCGGAAGCATTAATAGAAGCAATGAACAAGCATGATCAAATAGTTCCTGCCTCGGGTAAGAAAACCTTATTCAGAATTTATAGAGATGTCAGATTCTCCAAGGATAAAAGTCCTTACAAGTCTCACATGGGAGGAAGTCTTTCAAGAGATACACCATGGTTGCGAGGTGGTTACTATTTTGGTATTCAGCCGGGTGGAAAAAGTATGATCGGATGCGGGTTTTGGAATCCAAATAAAGAGGATTTAAAGTTGATCAGAGACCATATTGCCTCTGAACCAAAGAGATTGGAAAAGGTATTGATATTGAAAAAATTTAGAGAGACATTTCCGAAATTGGAGGGCGAGCAATTGAAAACAGCGCCCAAGGGTTTTCCTAAGGACCATCCAGCGATTGAATTTTTAAGATATAAGCAGTTTCTTACCTACAAGTCTTATAAGGATTCTGAAGTTACGGATAAGGGGTTTTTGAAGCAGGTGGTCAAAGACTATCGGGCTGTTCGACCATTCTTTGATTACATGAGCGATATTTTAACCCATGATCTGAATGGGGTTGCGCTGGTGAAATAATTGCCAACATGGGGTTAACGCAGGGTCACCTCGATGCGGTGATGGATTTTATGGATTTTGCTAATGTAAGGGCACCACTCTGTGGTGAATGATTTTATGGATTTATGGATTTTGCTAATGTAAGTAAGGGCACCACTCTGTGGTGAATGATTTTATGGATTTATGGATTTTGCTAATGTAAGGGCACCACTCTGTGGTGAATGATTTTATGGATTTATTGCTATGCTGTGGTGTGGTAATTTCACCGCGATGTGGTCACTGTAAAATAATCTTTGAGCTTATTTAGATTAATTCAAAATAAGGACTTACTTTTGGGGTCTACCATGAAATTGACGGAACTTAAAATAGGTGATAAGGCCATACTTGCGGCCATTGAAGTCGAGGAAGATATGATCAGAAAGACCTTACTTCTTAATGGGGTATGCCTGGGTAGTCTGGTGGAGAAGAACTATAGTCCTAGTTATGCTAAGCTCTGCAACATTTCCCTGAAAGGACGAATGGTCAGCATCAGAAATCGAGATGCAGCAAAAATTGAAGTCGTAAAGTATTCTGAAGAATGAGGCAGATAGCACTGGTCGGAAAACCTAATTCTGGTAAAAGTAGTCTGTTTAATCTATTAACCGGCTTGAACCAAAAGGTAGGAAACTATCATGGGGTAACTGTTGAGAAAAAGTCAGGCCAGTTTAAGAAAACGATGATTATTGATCTACCAGGATTAAAATCATTGTGGGCAGATAATCTAGATGAAAAGATAAGTGTTCAGCAGATCTTAAACTACGGAAAATCTAAGGATCCGATTTTGTTTGTTGCCAACGGAAGTCAGCTAGAGGATTCCTTGATGTTGTTCAGTGAAATTGCAGATCTTCAGATTCCACTCGCTGTTGTAATCAACTTTAAGGATGAATTGAAGCGGAGTCAATTGCTTTTGGATATTGACAAGCTGAAATTGCAGCTGGGTTGTGAGGTGGTTTTAATGAATGGAAAAACGGGCGAAGGTCTAGAGGAGGTGCGTCAGATCATTGGGAACGATCAAGCCAAACTCCCACATACTTTCCGTCGGAGTCAATATGAAAAGATCGAAGGCGACCAATTTGAAAATCAGTATCTCCAGATGTTGGAAGCCGATCGTAAGAATTTCACGCATGATCAATTTGAAGCTTTAGATCAGGACTTTTCACAGCGGCAGGTTTTGATTAGTAAAATCATTAATGATGTTCTTTCGGAAAATCCGAAAAGGTTGGACCTGATGATTAATTCCAAGAAATGGGACCGAGTTTTATTACATCCGATTTGGGGTTTACTTATTTTTTTGGGAGTCATGCTTGTTGTCTTCCAAAGTGTTTTCAGTCTTTCCTCCTACCCTATGGATTTGATCGATTCCTTATTTGCATGGGCCACAGAGATGACGCACAGACATGTGAAACTTGGTTGGTTCTCTGATTTAATTTCTGAAGGTATTATCCCTGGTCTAGGGGGCGTTTTGATTTTCATTCCTCAGATTGCGATCCTATTTCTATTGCTTGGAATCTTAGAAAACACAGGTTATCTCTCGAGAATATCATATATATCAGATAATTTTTTACAACGTTTTGGTCTGAGTGGTAAGAGTGTGATTCCGTTGATGTCCTCCTGGGCATGTGCTATACCAGCGATCATGAGTACGCGTATGATTGATGATCGTCGGGAACGTATGGCTGTTATACTTGCTTCGCCTTTGATGACCTGTAGTGCTCGACTCCCCGTCTATACCATACTGATTGCAGTTACCTTTCCTGAAAGAGGATCTGGCTTTTTCAATTTGCAAGGTGTGACCTTGCTTGCACTATACTTGATAGGTGTGATAGCGACCTTAGTGGTTGCTTGGTTTATTTCTCGGACTAGTACAGAAGAAAAGTCTACCATTTGGACTTTAGAATTGCCTTTGTATCGTGTTCCGAATTGGAGAAATGTGTTTTTTAATGCTTGGACTAAGACTAAATCATTTGTCGTAGAAGCTGGAAAGATTATCTTTTTCATTTCGATCTTGCTGTGGTTACTCGCTAGTTTTAGTCCGAAGGATCAACAATTTATTGACGCAAGATTTAAAGAGTATACAGAGGAAGGAAACGAATTTCAGAAAAGCATAAAGAGAGAATCTGTAGCTTTAGAATATTCTTATGCCGGGTATTTGGGTAAGGTCATTGAGCCGGTCATTAAACCTTTGGGTTATGATTGGAAAATTGGGATTGCTTTGATTACTTCCTTTGCTGCAAGAGAGGTATTTGTTGGTACACTAAGTACGATTTATAGCATTGGCTCTGAGGAAGATGCCAGTATAGTTCAGCGGCTGCGAAAAGAAAAAATCTATGAAACTGGAGAGCCTAGGTATAATTTGGCTACCTCCTTTTCCCTACTTTTATTTTATGTCTTTGCTATGCAATGCATGAGTACCATGGCCATCGTGCGGAAAGAAACCGGACAATGGAAGTACGCCATTTATCAGTTTATTTTTATGCTTGTACTTGCCTACTTATTTGCCTTTGGAGCGTACCAAATCTTATCCTAATAGCGATTAGCAACAAGACGGATCGCCCGTGGCCGTGCTCTTATCAAAAGGAATGTTTCCTCCACAACCTTCAAAGATTCCGTAGTGTGTGTCCCACGTACCAAAAAATTCAAAGTGCTCAGCAAATCTACTTTCGTTGAGCATTTTATAGGTGTTGCCACAGACCGCTTCCATTTTTCCTTTTGGAAAATTGTGATGATCATCCAAATTATAACTGCTTGAATTTCCCTCGATGGTTCCTTTATATCTGACAGCTTGTCCGTAGTCTTCGCAGTCACTTTCCAATCCATCCAATTTAAAAAGTCTATAGGTTACGGAGAAAAATTCTAGATCACCCACCTTTTCTTCCAGTTCTTTATTTTCGATGGTAATTTCGCTGCTCTCTACAACTCTAGGGTCTGTAAAACCTGCTTTCTTGGAAAAGTTTAAAAAGTCATTCCAGTATAATGCACCGCTAAGACATTCGCCCCAAAGGACAGGATCGTTTTGTAATTCTTTACTTATACGACGATCGCTGTAGACATCGCTAAAGTACATCTCACCGCCAGGCTTTAATAATTCGAAGGCATTGTTGAGAACAGATTGCTTGTCCGTTGCTAGATTAATGACACAATTAGAAATGATCAAATCGAAGCTGCCTTTTTCAAAGCCGAGTTTATCCAGCTCATCAATGTTGCCCTTAACAAATTTCACATTTGAATATTGGAACCCAAATTTTTCGGTGTGGTAGTCGATGTGTTTATTGGCAACATCCAATTGTGAATCGGTCATATCTACACCGATTACTTCCCCTTTCTGTCCTACCAACTTGGAGGCAATAAAACAGTCGCGACCACTGCCAGAGCCCAGGTCCAAAATCTTTAAGCCTTCGAGGTTGTATGGAATGGTGAGACCGCAACCATAATACTTGGCCATTACTTCGTCATGAATATCATTCAATATCTCTTGAATATAGGTCGGTGGTGGTTCTAGAGTGCAACAGGCATTGGTTTGAAGGTCATCGCTTGTCTGCAATTTTTCACCGTAATATTCTTTAACTTCTTCGTGCTTTGTATTCATTTTATTTAATTTCCGTAGGGTCAAAATTAAGACTTCTTAAGCTGCAAATGTGTCTTTAATAGACATTAACATAAAAAAGGAGCGCATCCTAAGAGCGCTCCTTTTTATTCTTGTTGGATCAATGATCCTTATTCTTCCTCTCCGATGGCATTTCCCACCATGTCTTCTACTTTGTCTGCGGCATCTTCTGCGATATCTGCAGCTTTAGCTATTAGTCCTCCGACGACTCCAGCGGCAGCACCAAATAGACCTGCCCCTACGCCACTTTTCTTGTCTTCTTTTACATCTTCGGATTTTGCATTTAGCAAGTCATTGACTGCTTCTTTTCGGGTTGCGGTGGCTGACTCAACGATTTCCCCAGTTTCTTTACCTCCCTCCTTGAAACTAGAGGCAGCGTCTTCCGCCTTTTCTTTCACTGATTCTACCGTATCTTTAATGGTATCGCTTGCTGCTGCAACCATTCCTCCGACGGCTCCTGCTAAACCTGCCATGATGCCTTTTTCTTTGATGTCAGCTGAAAGCTCAGCGGCTTTTTCTTTGACATTTTCGACCGCATCAGAAACTGCTTCTTTGGTATCTTGGATCGCATCTCCGACCGATTCCTTTACATCTTCTAATTTATGCTCGCCCTTTTCTTTTAAGTCTGCCGCTTTGTGCTCTACATTTTCCTTTACATCCGCAGCCTTCTCTTTCATTTCTTCCGCTTTATGCGCTACATTTTCCTTTACTTCTCCAGCTTTATGCGCTACATTTTCCTTTAAATCTTCAGCCTTCTCTTTCGCGTCTTCCACTTTATGAGCTACATTTTCTTTTACTTCTCCAGCTTTATGCGCTACATTTTCCTTTACATCCGCAGCCTTTTCTTTTGCGTCTTCCACTTTATGTGCTACTTTTTCTTTTACTTCTTCCGCTTTATGCGCTACATTTTCCTTTACATCCGCAGCCTTCTCTTTCGCATCTTCCACTTTATGCGCTACTTTTTCTTTTACTTCTTCCGCTTTATGCGCTACATTTTCCTTTACATCCGCAGCCTTTTCTTTCGCATCTTCTACTTTATGCGCTACATTTTCTTTTACTTCTCCAGCTTTATGCGCTACATTTTCCTTTACATCCGCAGCCTTCTCTTTCGCATCTTCTACTTTATGCGCTACATTTTCTTTTACTTCTCCAGCTTTATGCGCTACATTTTCCTTTACATC
>ENA-ORXT01001430-ORXT01001430.1-marine-metagenome-genome-assembly--contig:-NODE-1430-length-32201-cov-6.524032_pt1 | contig 32201 bp, 24 predicted proteins | sample MGYA00237868_ERZ511482 | MGnify/ENA metagenome assembly ERZ511482 | reverse complement strand
ATGTTTCCTCGAAAGAAATATTTTAATCTTGGTGAAATTCAAGAATATCCATTAGTCATAACATCCTGATTCAAAAACGTGTTTCAACTGTAAGCCAATTAAAAATGTGAGAACCTCTAATTTTTCAGAAATGAACGCGGTTTTCTGTTCGTGAAAATTTTTCATCTTTGGAACCTTGATGCATCTGATGTGGGTGATGGGCATGATACTGAATTCTATAGAAGACATTTTTCTGAAAAGTAAATATTTTAATCTAGGTGAAATTCAAGAATATACATTAATCCTAACATCCCGATTCAAAAACGTGTTTCAACTGTAAGCCAATTAAAAATGTGAGAACCTCTAATTTTTCAGAAATGAACGAGATTTTCTGTTCGTGAAAATTTTCCATCTTTGGAACCTTGATGCATCTGATGTGGGTGATGGGCATGATACTGATTTTTATTAAATGCATGTTTCCTCGAAAGAAATATTTTAATCTTGGTGAAATTCAAGAATATCCATTAGTCATAACATCCTGATTCAAAAAACCTGATTAAACTGCTAGGCCATTCCAATATAAGGCTTCCTTGTGAAGAAATTCTTAAACGTTTTAACAAGGATTTACAGGATTTAATGAATGTGCCTGAATTTTATTTGGTCCTCAATATGGTATTATTTTTAATAGAAATGATTAAACTTCTAGAGTTGTAATATCATAAGCATCACAGACATCAGATAAATCACAGTTCAAAAGAGGAAGGAATTAAATTGATCAAAGAACCGAGTTCATTTTTTACGACTATACATCGATTCAATGGCTCACAGTTTCTTTGAACCTAGTGTTAAAATTGACATTGGGATTATAAATTCACTTATAATAAACTAACTTATGCTAAACTCATTTTAAAAACCTAAACACATGAAAAAATAGCTAAAAAATATCAAGGCCTCCCTAAGCATGATAATTTAAGTAAACTCGAACTGGAGAAGATTAATGGGGGAGATAATTCCGCTCACGGTAGAAGTAAAGCTGGAGGTCAATAAAAGAACCTAAAGAACAAAAACGCAGGAGCGGGAGATCATGATTCATTTGCTCTTTTTTTATGTATAAATTCTTGAAAACTGGATAGACTTAGGAATAGGTAAGGAAAAAAAACAAAGAGTACTAGGATGGTAGTACTCTTCGATAATTAAGTGTAAGTAATGTAGTCAGGTCTTTCGACCATATTGTCTTATATACCATTGCTGGATATAATGCTAGAGTTGCAAATTCCATTCCTCTTTATATAAAGAAATTTAAAATGTAAACTATCTGACACTTGAAATATCAAAAGAATACCTTGTGCTTGCCTATGCTAGCGCCTTATTTAGCACGGTGTTGAATTCTCTAAATTGAAACAACAGGCTGAAAACGCCAATGTTTATAAGCACATCAGCAATATTAAATACATAGAAATTATAGGTATTGAAATAATGCACATGAAGAAAGTCTGTCACATAGCCATGCATCGCACGATCGATAATATTTCCATAGGCTCCACCTATGATGAGAAATAGCGGCAATAAAAGACGGAATTTTTGATCTCGGAGTTTCCAGACGATGTAAAATGCAAAAACAGTGGTAAGAAAGGGGAGTAGGAGAATGAGCGGAAGCCTTATGCTCCGTTCGATGTTGCTGAAGATGCCAAAAGCAATGGCGTGATTCTCTACATAGGTCAGATTAAAGAAATTTTCAATCACTGAGATAGAGGTATCCTTTATCTCAACATTCACCATTTCTTTGGTCTTCAAATCAAGACTACAGCCAGAAATAAGTAAACTAAATAAGAGGAGGTATTTCAAGGGACCTTTCATATTATAAAAATATATAATATGTTTCGCTTAGGCAAAAATAGGGTTCTCTTTAATAAAGAATTAATAATTCATTTGCCGAAAGGCGGATCAATAGTCTCCACAAGGACCTATTCTCGCCTCAAAAGTGACATTGGCATTGCTGTGAAAGCCTTCTAGCATCTCTACACAATCATCAGAAATATACTCAACCGTCTGACCATTGTTGATCGTCTGAAGAGATTCAATTTCTCCGTCTGATTGGAAAGAGGCATCATGCGCCTGCGTACCTCCAAGTTCATTATTATTGGTCACCGTAAATTCTGTAGGGCAATTATCAGCACATACATCCCAACCCATGTCCCTAAAAATAGAAACGGTTAAGGTATCAAGGGTATGAATCGCACTACCAGTCAATACGAAAGAACGCATAATTTCACCGTTAAATGAGGCATCTAAATGACTGAATGAAGATCCTTGTTGCCATGGAACATCTGCTTTTGTCTGTGCAGGTTCACCCTGATGAGCACCATTACAGTAGAATCCATCAAAATGAAGGTCATCACCGATCAACTGAAGAAGTAAACCGGCTGATCCACTATTGTAGTTCGTAATGGAGTTGCCCGCACCATTTTCAATTTGTAAGTCATAAATATTGGGCCAGTCATTACTTCCCCAGCCAATAGAACTTCCACTGGCAGTTCCATCTGAACTTGCAGTTCCAGCAAAGCCCATTCCATGGGATATTTCATGTAAAACGACCGTAATTAAATCTATTTGACTGTTTGCAGGATTTCCGTTGGTTCCAAAATACCAATTAGTACTAGAATCTAAGGTCATATTTATGTCTGAACTGCTATCAAATTGACTTCCAAAAAATTGATTGATGAGTGGTTCAGGATACCAAATATCGTTTTGTGGTAAAAAAGAAAGATTAGCTCGCCACGGTGATCCGGCAAATCCTATGGCATTACCCGGGACATCCTCCCAGGTCACATCAACGGTGATGGGCACGCTTGCATCAAATATATCTTCCAGCAACCCAAGGGCATGTTCAAAAGCTGTCTGCGCAGCGGCGGGCATGCTTGAATCATAGGTGGCAGTAAAGGTCGATATGTTACTGCAAGTAACCATCGATCGACTTTCTGACTTTAATTTTATTATAGGCTTAACATTCACCGGACTTTGTTTATGCGGACACACAATGGGTTCCGGGTAATATACATCGCCGATTTCTTGAGCTTCTATGGAAGCAATTACGACAAAAAGTAAGATGAAAATAGGGGTAAACTTGGAGTTGTGGAATCCTTCAATCATAAATCTCATGGTCTGATTATCCTTTTGTAGTTGCAAATATAATACTTCCCAATGGCAGATGCATAGGTGTTTACCCTTAAAAATTTTTTCTCTATATATAAATTGCCTCAATATTCACGCCTAAAAAGCCCAAATCTTGCGACTTTTGTTAATAGAAATGGTTAAAAGTGGATTTGTGCCATTGCCTGACGCTATTTTTTTATCAATCGCCCCTTCATCAGCTTAGGAATCAGCTCTGTTTTTAAGCCTCTACTGATCGGAATTTTACGGTCCTCAATCAATAACTGATTGCCATCAATGGTGCGGATGCCATCTATGTTTACGATGTAAGATTTATGAACCTGGATGAATTGAGATTCTGGGAGTTCCTTTAAAAGTGCCTTCATGCTGAGTAAACTTAAATGATGACCTTCAGCGGTAACAATTTTTATATAATTCTGCATGGCCTCAATAAAAAGGATTTCATCATAGAATATTTTCTCATACTTTGAATCGACCTTGATGAAGAAATGGTCTTGCTTGTTCTGATCCTTTGCTGCTCCTTCCGCTTGCGCAAATTTATTCTTCGCCTTTTCCGTAGACTGCATAAATCGAGCAAAAGTAATCGGCTTTACCAAGTAATCCAATACACTCAATTCAAACCCCTCCAAAGCATAACTCGGATAAGCCGTTGTAATGATAACTGTCGGTGGATTACTCAAACTGCGGAGATAATCAAGGCCCGTAATCTTCGGCATCTGGATGTCAAGGAACAAGACATCCACTTCCTGTTGGGAAATAATGTTGCTAGCTTCCACTGGATCTTTCGCCTCTCCGACGAGCTGTAGATAGTCTAGCTGCTCGATATAATTTATTAGACCTTCTCTCGCCAGTGGCTCATCGTCCACAACCAAACATCTGATCATAGTTCTAATTTTAATTCTGCTTGATATGAATCCTCCATCTGGTGATGAGATAAGGTATGTTCGTCTGGATACAATAGCGTTAACCGCTTTTGTATATTGTCTAAACCAATTCCTCCACGTTTTTTTTCAGTAATGACCTCTGCGGCCAACGAGTTAGTAACCTTATAATTCAGCTTCTTGCCCTTTAGGTCCAAAGAGATGTTTATAAACTTACCATCATCTTCTTTAGACGATACATATTTAAATGCATTTTCAACGAAAGGAATCAATAGAAGTGGGGTCACCAATTCTCCATTGACCTGATCCGTAATATTTACTTTTAGTTCTACTTCCGTATGAGAGAGAGCAGCAATCTTGATGTAGTTTTCCAAGTACTCCACTTCCTGTGCCAGTGGAATTTTTTCCGCATTACATTCATACAGTTGATATCTTAGCATTTCCGAAAATTGTGCCAGCGCCTCTGCTGCTTTGTTTTGGTCTTTTTGAATGAGGAAGTAAATGTTGTTTAGTGCATTGAAAAGGAAATGTGGGTTCAGCTGTGATCTTAAAAACTTCAGTTCCGTCTCCAGTTTCTCCTTTTCTAATTGTTGATTCAGCTTTTGGGTTCTTCTATTGTTTCGGATCACTTCAACAATGAATAACCCCAACGTAGTCGTTGAAACCGCCCCTAAGGTCGAACCGATAATGTAGGGCAATTCGAAGAAGCTACCTTTGGTAAGTCCGAAAATATTAAAATAAGCCAAAAGACCTAAATAGAGAAGGCTTGAGAAAACTAAGATTAAGATCATTAATGAGATGAAGTAACTGAAGTATTTTTCCTTATTCATCAGTTTCCTCATCAAAACACGGCTATTGATATATACCGGAACCATACACAGGATCAAGTACACTAGATTAATGCCGATGTTATGTGCCTTCATACCACCAGAAACTAATAGCCAAAATAGAAAATACAACACCCAAAAGATTGGATGGTATAACTTCTTGTCTACGACGTACTGATAGATTTTATTCACCTTTTAAAGATAAGGCATTGTGCCACAGAGAACAAGTTGGCTTGACGAATGGTGTCTTTCCATTGACCTATGGTGCAATCTTACGGATATTATGTTTTTCAATAAGAAAGTCCAATGGCTTGGGTGAAAAAGACTGACGTGAAATATAATTTAATGTGTCGTTTTATTTTCTATTTACCCCCTCCCCAATGCGAGTAAATGATATGGAGAGTTTTAAGAGCAACATTTAAAATCCATAATTCGATAGAGTAAATAATCGATTTTTCTTAATGTTTTTTTTCGTAATAACTTTTATGGGGCAATTGTTTGTTCTATCAAGGAATACTATACTTTCTTTTATTTTATTACTTTTTGGTAAATAAAGAATTTGGGTGATTTTTTGACTTCTTAAATCTTTAAGATGATTTTCAATTTTCGTATCCTCTATTTTTTGCGCAACTAAATTATTTATATATTTTTCCAAATCAACGATAGGACAATAAGTTAATCTTGATTCAAATAACCTTTTATTGTCTGGGTCAATATCACATGTATTAGATGTTACTAAACATTTAGCATAAAGAAACTCTTTTGAAGGTAGATTTGAGATTGTAAGTCCTGAAATTCCATCTCCTTGAAAAACAAATAATTCGTTTTTAAGCACATTGGTGTAAAACCTAGAATCCAAATTGTGAGGAAAATCTACAATCTCTTTTAAAAGTTTTTTTTGATCGGTTTCTGAGAGATATTTGGGGAGAAATTGTTTGATGGATTCTTTAATATTCATAAAAGCTGTTCTCCAAAGTTTTTATCTGTTGCTAATCTAATTTCTGAATCAATATTCTTTTGAGAATTAATTAATTCCTCACCAAATGAAGCTAATTGATCTAATGGTTTTTCTTCCTTTTTATCTTTTATAAATATAGAACTTGCATTAAAGTGTTTTACTAATAAATAATAGAACATAGGTCTATATTTTTTGCGATTACTTATTCCAATTTGTTCTGAAACTATTCGTATTCCGCTATCCAAATATTTACCATCTTTTAGCCCCAATTTTTTAATTAGAAAGGATTTTTTGATTCTTTCGATCTCTTTTTTGTCACTAATTGACACCAATGCAGAATCCTTTTGATATATACTAGGTCCGCAAGCTTTAGCGACAGCGTACAGTAATTTTGAGTCCACAGATTTAACATCAGTCTTACTTATTAACTCCGCTTCATATTTTTCTATGTACTCATCAATTCTTGCCATAGCAATTTTATTTATCTCCTATAACGGAATATAAGATCTTTAAGTTTACAACTCAAATGTTTATTGTAGAAAGCACTTTCAATTTGTGTATTTTTTCTTTTTGTTGACGCTAAATGCTTGATTATGTAATTTTTGTGGATAAGCCAAAAAAGAACTTTAAAGTTTTTGGAGGATCTAGGTTTATATCTCAATTTAATTTAGCCAACATCTATGATCTGCACCAGGCTATCCATGAAGATCAATTATCATTGATAGATGACTTCAATCTGATGCCACTTAGTAACCAATACTAGATCATCAGTATTTAAAATTATCTAAGATCATTATAAGATAAACCCTGCCGAACTAAACCATTCATCAACAGACAACGACCAGTCGTCAAGCTTAATTGATATCACCCCTTTTTGCCCTCATCTTGGGAGTAAATTCTATAACAATGAAAAATATCTTATTATTCTTGACTTTTTGTTTCACAGTCAGCCTCAACGGGCAAAGCATTTGCGAGTTCAATGAAATGGAAACTTTTTACAAAGCGTACACACTCAATAGTGTAGCACTCTGGGAAAAGGCCATAGACAATATCAAGCAGCAACCAAATTTTGAAAATGACAAAGAAGCGCAACTTCAACTCGCTTACGCAAATTATGGGCTGGCAGGAAACTGCATGGGTTCGGGCAATAAGGAGCGCGGAATAAAAGCAACCGAAGACGGTGAAATGTATTCAATGCCTCTATTGGATGATGAAAAATATGGCTCTGAAGCCTATGCTGTATTGTCCGGAATCTATGGCTTACAGATTGCCTTTAATCCTATGAAAGGCATGTCCCTAGGTTCCAAAAGCGATAAGTATGTTGCAAAGGCCATAGAGTTAGACGATAAAAATGCCTTCGCCTATCTTCAAAAAGGAAGCTCGCTTTTCAATACACCCAAAATGTTTGGAGGCTCCGTGAAAAAGTCTGTGGCTCAATTCGAGAAGGCGATAAGTATATACGAAGCACAAGATCTACCCATGAACCTCTGGGAGATCGAAGCGAAGGTTTGGCTCGGTCAAGCTTATGAGGAGTTGGATGAACTACAAAAAGCCAAAGGCATATATGAGGATGTCTTAGAACAAGATCCAAACTTTGGTTGGGTCAAATCGTATTTACTACCAAGGCTAGAAGCCAAATTATGAGAAACTTCTTCTGCAGTATTCTGTTGTTAATCACCCTCAACTGTGTTGCACAGACAACCATCAATGGTAAAGTCGTCGATGCATCGACCAATCAAGCGATCATCGGTGCAACCATACTGTCAATGTCTGACCTGTCTATCGGAACAAGTACTGATGTTCAAGGGGACTTTTCTATAACTGTACCTGAGGATGTCGAGCAAGTTAATTTACTGATTAGTTATTTGGGCTTTCGCGAATTGCAGGCAGACTTTAAGCCGGAAGAAGATCAATTGATTCAATTAGAGGCGGCGGCTTATCAGATAGAAGTGGTCACCATCAGCTCTATCAATACGGTGGCAGAAGAATTTGTATATGAGAGTTTCAATAAATTGGAGGTGTATCAGAATCCAAGTTCGAGGGCCGATCCAGTACGTGCCGTCAGTTCCTTACCATCTTCTACCAATGTAGATGAAACAGCCAATTTGAGTCTGCGCGGTTCTGCTCCATTTGAAACGGGCTACCTTTTAAACGAGGTTCCGATTCACGATGCCTTTCGTTTGGATCAAAGCAATGGAGTAGGACAGTTTAGTGTTTTCAATACCTCGATCATTTCGAAAGTCGATGTATATCCTAGTAATCCACCCTTGGAATTTGGGAATGCAAGTTCTGGTTTGGTATCCATTTATACGGAGGATGGAAAAGGGGTGAAGAGTAATGCTGTAAATGTAACCCTTGCGGGTATGGGTCTGAATATTAGTCGTCCGATAGGGAAGAATAATTCCATTGTAGCGTACGGTAATTTTTCTGATGACCATGGATTTAAATTATTAAATGCTAAAGCCTTTGAGGACATCGTTGATTTTACATCCTTTGATGCAGGACTGTACACCGTCCTTCGCCCCAAGGATCATACAACCATTAAATTCTTCAATTATTTATTGAAGGAATCTTACACCTTCAATTTTCAACATCCTTCTTATGATGGTAATTTTAATCAGAACAAAATAAAAAACTTAAGCGTGCTTAATTTACAACGTCGATTCAATTTTATGACCGTTGATATCAATCATGGCTTTGATTATTCTCGAGGAAAATATCATTATGGAAACATTAAAAATGACATCGATGAAACCAATTATTATGGCGCCATTAACCTCACTAAATTTTCTGATCGTTGGTCAATAAAGTTGGGGAGCTCCTGGGATTTACGAAATCAAAAGGCGCAAGGTCTAGCGCCTATTTATTTTTTTGCTCTAGCGCCGGATCATCCAAACATTGAGTATCGACAGAAAGATCGAGTGCTCAATCCTGAATCTTATATTTATGGCAAATATCTAATAAAGGATAAATGGACGCTCGGAGGTGGCATGCGATATCGTAAAAAAGAAACAGAAGAACTGCCCCGATATTTAAGCGCACAGACCATCATGAGTTATAAACCCAATCCAGCACATCAACTGAATGTTGGCCTAGGCAGCTATCATAAGCTTGCCTTGCCAGATGGTGAAAATAGCTTTACACAGATTATAAGTTCAGACCATCTGAGTCTTGATTATCACTTTGAAAAAGAGGCTTTCAAATTAGACTTTTCGGTCTATGGAAAAAATACAAGCTATTTAGAGCAGGACAATAGGATACGTGGGGTCGAGTTATTTGCTCATTGGGAGAATAGCTACCTAGCAACTAGTTTATCTCTATCAAGCATACAGTCTCAAGTGTATAATGACCATCTTATCTATGACTCCAAACATGATTTGTCATTCTTTATACGACATATTTCTAAGGTGAAATTAACATCTTTGTGGGAGATTGGTTCAGTGATGGTCTTTCGTGAGGGTTCTTACTATTTACCGGTGCTCGGAGGAAAGTATCATCCAGAAACTGAAACCTACCAACCCTTTTTTGCGGAAGCAAATCAAGGAGAAAGACTGGATGATTATTTTACCTGGGATATCAATACTTCAAGAATATTTCCACTAGCCAACGGAAGTCTCATTGCCTTTCTTAGTGCATCAAACGTATTGAATACCAAGAATGAAAGAGGTGAACTCTTCAGTCCTGAATATGACGCCATAGGCTCAACCTATTTTAATGAGCGGGTTGTGTTCGTTGGTTGTGTCTTTAACTGGTAGTAAAAAAGCGACTTATTTATTGTCGTTTTCCTCTGTAGGGTCGTCAGGAAGAACTAAGTTTCCACAACCATCTATGAAGGCATGAAAGGTTGCTCTTTGTTCAACTTCAAATCCATTAAACAAGTCAATGGAAATTCCTGAGTCATAATCAACAATAGCTGGGGTTCCTATTATTTGATCTGATTCAATGATTCCATCGGTTTCAAAATCAGCATCGACACCCTGAATTCCAGTAAGCATATTATTGTTAGCAGCGGAATAAGAATTTGGGCAACCCCCAGTATAGTTTAAAGTAAAGTCAAAGCCTGAGGTAGACCATCGATCATCCCATTCAATGTAATAGGTCGTCCCTCCTGTTACAGCCAAGCCAAGTACTTCTGAAGCGTAGTTATTTTGCCCGGTGCCCATAAGGCAATTATCATCGCTGTTGGCAACCTGGTTTAGATTAGTGCAAGAGCCATCATAGATATATAGTCGGGTATCAACACCTCCATTGCAAGAAAACACATCTATCGTTCCGGTAGTTGATGGGGTAAAGCTATACCATGCTGCATTTGTAGCATTGGAATTTGTAGCACTTCCGCCTCCGCCACAGGTCGCTAGATCCGGAACAGTATATACTCCTGCTACTGTAAGAATTTCTGCATTCGTGCAAGTGAAGTTAAGATCAAATTCTATTTCAAAAGTAAAGGCATCATTAGACCATCTGTTGTCCCATTCAATATAAATAGGTACGCCAGCTGTCACGGCTAAATTTTCAATCTTTGCGGCTGTGGGGTTATTTCCATCAACAAGTGTGCAGTCATCGTCTGAATTTGCAATCATATTTAAATTTCCACAACTTCCGCCGTGCACGTACAATCGAGTATTGGTACTGCTAGCACAAGAGCTGATATTTATACTGCCACTAATGTCTGATGTGAACTCATACCAGACGGCGTGATTGGCATCTCCTTGTGAGGCTCCATTGCCTTGATCTAAGGCCAAGGTAGTAACCGTTCCACAAGTGTTTAGGGTCTGAGCATCGGCGCAGGTATAGTTGCCTACAAATGAACTCAATGGAATTTTCCAGAGGCCTCGTCCATAACTGCAAGCATATAATATGTCGTTTCTGATTTCCATTTCAACAATGCTGACCGCAGGTATATTGGCACCTACATAGCTCCAGTTACCACCACTGATATTGTTTGTATAATAGATGCTATGGAACATGCCTACATATATTCCATCAAGAGTGTCTGCCTCATAAAGCACACATTCAGCTGGGATGTTTGGTAAATTACTTGATAGGTTGGTCCAAGTTGTTCCTCCGTCCAAAGATTCGACAACGGTATTTGCGCCAGAAAGCGCCATTAATACTCTGGAAGGATTGGTCGGATGGACCGTAATGTAATTTATGTTGCTGAAGCTTAGACTCGGAGTCTTAAGAGTCCAGGTAGTTCCGCCGTTGGTGGTTGCATAGAGCGTTGAGTTATAGGCCGCATAGATGTAATCGTTGTCACTGGGAGCAATGGCTAGTTCTCTCAATTCCGAACCCGCATTTCCTTCAACAAAGTCTGAAATCTCTGACCAGCTTGATCCACCGTTCGTACTCTTTTGGATTTGATTCCTGCCCTGATATAAGGTATTTGAATTGGTGGGATCTTGCTCCAGTGGAGCTACCCAAGCGCCATCTCCTGGTCCTTCAGAAAGCCCATTGGCTGTATTTCCTCCGTTGGTTGATTTATATAAGCTCCCATATTGCACAGAGCCATATATAATGTCTGCATTACTCCAATCTATGAATGTTTCCATGCCGTCTGCGCCCATAAAGTCATACCAGATTCCTGATTTTAAAACACCAGTTCCATTGTCCTGTGATCCACCCGAGACTCTATCAATGTCGGTTTCTGAAGCGCCGATTCTGTAAAATTCTCTTACCCCGATTCCTTGCGATATATCATTGAAACTATTGGCAGCATTATCAGAGTAGAATATTCCACCATCAGTTCCAGCCCATATCCTAGACCCGTCATAGATTAATATGTCAACATCTGCGTGAATGAAGGGGAGTGAATTATTAACAAGCCAGGAAGTAGTCTTTGTAAAGGTCGAGCCAGAATTGGTAGATTTCCAAGTTTCGACACCGGCTACGTGTACTTCTGTTTTATCCGTGGGAGATACGATTACATCCATGTCCCTAGGGGCCTGCCCTCCAGAATTATTTTGATTATAAGTAAGGATGTTATTACAATCACATGCATTGTCAGATTGGGTAGTCCAGCTGGTGCCTGCATTGGTAGATAGATAAAGCCCGCCATATCCACCACCGACTTCTTGTAAGGCATAAATATAATCGTCGTCGTCAGGGGTTACCGCAAGCATGATGCTTTCATTACTCACCCATGGTCCACTGAGTGTTGTGAAACTGTTTCCTGCATTTGTAGATTTTCGTATGGTTCCTATCCCAGAAACATAAATCGTATTTGGATCATCGGGCTTAAATTCAAGATCATACATATTACTGCTATGATCAAAAATTGTAGTCCAATTATCTCCGCCATCTGTAGACTTATAAACTTTCCCTTGGAATTGACCGATGGCATAAAGGATGTTGCTATCAGTTGGGTGCATAGTGATTGTATTGATCCGATCATTATTGGTAACTCCGGTGGTGTTCGACCAAGTAGCTCCTCCATCTGTTGATTTTCTGATACCACTTCCATTCGTTCCAGCAAAGTATACTTGATCATTTGCATGGCTGATCTCCACGGAATAGATTTTAAGATTAGCCTCTTGCTCGTAGACGGGAGTCCAAGTAATACCAAGATTCGTTGTCTTCCAAATGCCACCATTGGGTGCTCCTGCAATCACATGATTGGCATCATTGGGGTCGGCATCAATGCTGGTAATTCTACCCAGATGTGATGACCACGTATCAGTATTAATCGCTGAATAAGGACCCTCATCGGTAAAATTTCCACTTATAGCTCTTGTTACGGACTCATTTTTTGCTAAGAATTTCTCAAATTCTTGCACGGCATCTGCATTTCTGATCACACGGCCATTTTTATCTTGATGTCTTTCCGCCCAATATTCCCATCTTTTAAACTGCTTGTAGCCCATTCCTTTCTGCGTCCCAACAGTATCAAAGTGCGCTTGTCCAACAGCTCTTAATTGTTCAAAGGTAAGATCCGTGGTGTAGGAGAGCGTCAAATAGTCTTGCTGACCTTGAACGGGTGTGATTTGCGAAAGCGAAAGGAATAAAAGGCATAAAAAGTAGTAGCGCATATAAATCTTCAGGTTGATAGGTTAAAACTATGCGGAAAGTAGAAAACTAAATTATTAATTATTTCCAACTAATAGGAATCAATGAGTATTGGTTTTATTGATTAGTTGTGGTAACAGTAATAATTAAACAATTTTTTCAGAACAAAGTTGTAGAACGCGTAAAATCTGATTTAAAGTAGCTCCTTCTAGGTTATCAGCTCTTCCAGAATTTTAATGATTGTAGGGGATCAAGATCAATGTTAAATTGATTTATAGTCTTTTCTATATCAGCCTTTCGGCAAATACTTATTTAGGCCATAGTGCAAAAGTCATTAGTTCAGACTCTGCTTTATTTTTTTATTGGTCGAATGGTGTGCGACCTTGTATTGAAGTCTCACAAAACTTTCATTCCTGATAAAGTTCCTAGAACCTTAGATTCATCCAATATGTCATACTTTACATTTCGAAGTATACCAGTTATATTTAAAATCCTGCCCTACGTCTGCAGGCTTAACCAATGTTATGTGTAATGGTAATAATAAACCTTGGGATGATACCGATGACTTTATCACTTTCGAATTAAATCCTATTGGTAAAGGGCTTGGGGTTAATTATCAAGTTTAAGGTTCGATCATTCCAGTTTTTGCTTTGTATGTTTCTGCGACCACATCTACGATGCCAGCAGGAAGTGCAACTCAACCTCCTGTAAACCTAACAGTTTCAGATATTGCTAATCCAAGTTGCAATGCAACTTTTACTATACAGCAACAGGTTCCTGTTCACCCCTTTGTCAGCTAACAACTGAAGGAAGTTCAAACATTCAATGCTTTGACAACAACACGCCGTGGGATGATACGGATTATGTGATTCTTTTTGATCTTGATCCTCAAGGTTTCAATTTTGGTCCTAATCACCGAGTCTTTGGTTCGGTTGTTCCATCCTTGGGTTTTTATGGAGGTCCAGGTGGATCTAAATATATTTGAAATTGGAATGACAATTGCAGAGCTCTTGAATTTCAAAACACGCGGTAAATCTTGCATTAGGATAATAATTTTATCTCTCTCCCGTAGGTCTAAAAATCCTTTTCCTTCCTTTTTTAAATAACCCAGTATAGGGTATTCATGTTTCTTAGTGTTTACCTTTTTAATAATTAATGAACTATAAGCAGATTTACTAAATAGAGATATTCTCTAACCGTCCGAACAGACGTAACGTTTATAAAACAATTAATTCTTATGTATTTATTAAAAAAAATTCCCATCTTATTAATTCTTATTGCTGCTATTTCATGCTCTAAAAACGAAGAAGTTAATGACCTCTCTAACGATTCAAATTACGCGACTGAACTCAATGAGGGAGCTACCGTCGAAAGGAGCTCCGGTTGTCCAGATCCTTGCAATTGCGATGCAATTTTATCTTTATACGTAAGCGCACATAAGGATTGTAGAGCTTTCGGCGAACCCTATTGTAGTCAAGCTGAGCAATTATATGAAGATTATCAGGAGTGTGAAAGTAAAGAAGTAAGGTGTCCTCCTGGCTTCATATTTGACAGCTGTAATTGTCATTCACAAATATATTTCCCAGACGGCTATACTCCATTTATTTGGGGGAACGGATTTTATGTTCAACAAAATTGCGAGATATCAACTGCCAATAATTGTTGTCCACCAGGCTTTACTTTCGATGGTGCAAATTGTCATTATTTTGGTACGTACTTTGACTCAGAAATATTTACACCGTTTATCTGGGGTAATTCATTCTATACTCAACCTTTATGTGGTGAATAAGACTGAGGTCAAATTTAATTTATACTTGATTAAAAGTGCAAGCTCATTTTTTAAAGGAGTCACAATTTTGTAACTCCTTTTATTCAAAGTTCATTTTTTTAATCATTCATTTTCCTGAATGGCCATTGACCCCAAATCCCATGCTGCTCGATTGCTTTTTATATTTATTATTCTTATTTAATCCGCCACAACAATAAGCCACACATCAAACTCGTAATGAAGGCAACAATTGCTTTGGTCAAATCTCCGTATAAAAAATAGCCTGTTGAGAATAATGCCGCATAAACTAAGATAGAACCAAGAAAAACTTTAAAGATTTCTCGTGGGAGATTTGATTCATTTTCACGATCAAATGCCTTGGTCGCTTCTATGTTTACTGCATTCTTCCAACCCGCCTTGTAAGGTCTGATTTTGTCGTAAAAATTCTGGAGTGTTGCTTTGTCCGTCGGTCTAGTTAATAAGGTGGCGACAAGCCACACGACCGTGGTGATAACTACAGCGATCGTCATTCTTTCATGAGCGAGCAACGCTCCAGAATAAATCAATTCGAAATAAATGGCGATGGCAAACGAAACAATCATAGCAACCAATTCACTATAGGCATTGATTCTATGCCAGAACCAGCGCAATAAAAAGAGCAGACCGGTACCTGCTCCGATTTGTAGTAGGATGTTAAAAGCGCCTAAGGCATCTTTTAAAGCCAAGGCCATGAAGCCAGCAAGAATCATTAGAACAACCGTCGAGATTCTTCCGAAAAAGACTTTTTGTTTTTCAGTCGCTTCCGGTTTTAAAAATCTTAAATAAAAGTCATTGACCAAGTAACTTGCTCCCCAGTTTAAATGTGTACTGATGGTGGACATCAAAGCTGCAATTAATGACGCAATCAATAAGCCTAACAAACCTTTCGGGAGTAGGGTAAGCATGGCTGGGAAGGCTAGATCATCTCCGAGTATATTCTCTGATAGACCTGGGAAACTATTTTTTATATCGGCAACTTCGGGGAAGATTATTAGTGAAGCTAAGGCAATAAGAATCCACGGCCAAGGTCTCAAGGCGTAGTGAGCGACTGTAAAAAATAGAGTAGCCCTCTGTGCGTCTTTTTCATTTTTGGCGGATAACATTCTCTGGGCAACATACCCGCCGCCACCGGGTTCTGCTCCTGGATACCAGGCACTCCACCATTGTACTGCAATAGGGATGAAAAAAAGTGGAACGGCAACTTCAGGGTTGCTGAAATCCGGTAGAAAATCTATTTTACCACTGACATTAGGATGGGAAATTAAATTAGACATTCCTCCGATTTCTGGAAGATTGACAATGTAAATTGCCGCAATGATCATCCCCGTCATGCTCAAGGCAAATTGGAAAAAATCTGTCAGTATAACTCCCCTCAATCCACCGAGCGATGAATAAACGACGGTGACCAAGCCCACCAGTAAAACTGTTTGCTCTGGTGAAAGACCGAGCATAATTCCTGAAATTTTATTTCCCGCAAGTAAAACCGTAGCCATAATCATGACATTGAAAAAAACGCCTAGGTAAATAGCTCGAAAGCCCCTTAAAAAACTGGCTTCTTTGCCGCTATATCTCAATTCATAAAATTCTAAATCGGTATTGATTCCTGAGCGACGCCAAAGTTTGGCATATATGAAAACGGTTGTCATTCCAGTCAATAGAAAGGCCCACCAAACCCAGTTTCCTGCCACCCCGTTCTTACGTACAATATCTGTGACAAGGTTTGGGGTATCAGCTGAAAAGGTTGTTGCAACCATTGAAACTCCAAGCAGCCACCAGGGCATGTTTCGCCCAGAGAGGAAAAAATCTTGACTGCTTTTCCCTGCTTGTTTGGATGCCCAAAGACCCAGTAACATGGTCACTGCGAAAAAGGCAAAAATTATGGTCCAGTCGATTGTTGAAATATTCATCAGCTTAAGCTTCTCAAAGTTGAGTAGGAAATTAAAGAAATTAAATGAATAACGGGTAAAATGTGCTTTTGGAGTTTAAGAAAAGCACTACTCTGGATCCTGTAAGGTTAGTCCCAGCTTAGGGTTAAACCATATTTGATTAGAATCCTATAATTCGGGCATGCTGTGGTCGAATTTTAGGTAATATCAATTGATTGTTTATGATTAGAATAGCCGCTTAGCTTTGATCTCGAGGTACTTATTGATGACATTAATGTTTAAATCTTGAGGTCTGGTGTGAATGGTCTGAATATTATTTGCTCTGAGGGCATCGACGATCTTTTCTTTATCTACCAATATTTTCTGTGCCGTCGTTTTTTTATAAATATCCTCCTTGGTTAAGGATTGAGCTTCGGCACTATCACTGAGTTCGGTATTGATAAAAGTGATGACCACCAACAGATGTTTATTATTCAGTGATTTTAAATAATTCAAGCTTCTCTCAAGGTCTACCATGTGCTCAAAATTAGTATAGAAAAACAGAATGCTACGTCTTCTAAGCAAGGCTCTCATTTGATAAAACAGTAGCTCATAGTTAGATTCTAGAAAGTCAGTTTTCTGAGCATACAGTGACTTATTAATTTTCTCGAGCTGCCGTTGCGATGCTTCAGATTTCACCACCGCCCCAATTTTATTTCCAAATGTAATCAAGCCCGCCTTATCAAATTTTCGTAACACAATATTGGAAATGACCAAAGCACTATTGATGGAATGATCTAAAAGAGTTAAGCCATCAAAAGGCATCTTCATCACTCGCCCTTTATCAATAATCGAGTAGACCATTTGACTTCTCGAATTTTGATATTTATTGACCATTAATTGGTTCTTTCTGCTGGTGGCCTTCCAGTTAATGGATCGGATCGGATCTCCCTGGTAATACGCTTGAATGTGTTCAAATTCATCATTCTCCCCAACCTTTCGGATCTTTCGGATTCCTGTCATGGTCGCCGTTTTGGCAAAGACCTGTAACTGGAATTTTTTCATTTGAATAACCGATGGAACGACGGCCACCTCTTCTGGGCATTCAATCAGTTTTCTTTTTTCTACCAAGCCCGGAAAAATGTTAGACCGATAAAGGTGAATGTTACCGAACGCGTAGATCCCACGACGCAATGGTCGTAAGTGATAACTATAGTTGGTATTTGATTGTGCTTTAAGCAGCAATTTCTTTTTAAAATTACGCTCCTGTAATTGAAAAGGAAATTCATCATAAATTTCAATTCTGCATGGCCATGCAACCTTGTTGATAATCTCGTAATTTACCTTTTGTTCATCGCCGAGCGAGAGCGTTTCATAGACCTTTCTGTTGACTTCCAGATTTTTATCTGTGAATGCCAAGAATAAATAATCAGCAATACTTAGACCTAGATATAAACCCAAAGCTAGCTTGGCCCAAAAGAAAAGATTTGGAAACCCATAAGATAGGAAAAGCAAGAAAATGCATAGTCCTATGCCGTAAAACCAACGTGCTCTGAGAAATATGTTTTTCATTAGCGAGGAACCTCTACGGTTTGAATTATTTCTTTAATTAAATCTTTGGTAGACAAGCCCTCCATTTCTGCCTCTGCGGTAAGGATCAAACGATGGTTCAGGACGTGAGGCATTACATATTGAATATCCTCTGGAATGACAAAATCTCTTTCAGCCATGACCGCAGTCATCTTCGCCGTTTTGAGAATGGCCAAGGAAGCACGCGGAGAGGCGCCTAAATAAATCTTTGCATGATTTCTAGATTCCTGTATGATCTCTGTGATGTATTTTAGTATCTGAGGTTCAATATGAATTTGCTGTAGAACGGCTTGAATATCTTGTATATCTCTTGGTCTTATTACAGCATTAATAATACTCAGATCTGGTCCAGAATTTGCGTTTTTATATTTCTCAAGTATTTGCAATTCTTGAGCTGCTGTAGGATAGTCCAGAACGATCTTCATCAAGAATCGATCAAGTTGCGCTTCTGGCAAGCGGTAAGTGCCTTCTTGTTCGATGGGATTCTGGGTTGCAACCACCAGAAAAGGAAAAGACATTTTATACGTCTCTCCATCAAAAGATATTTGCTTTTCTTCCATTACTTCAAATAGCGCTGCTTGAGTTTTTGCAGGAGCTCTGTTAATTTCATCAATAAGAATGATGTTCCCAAATATAGGCCCCGGCTTAAACACAAATTCTGCCTCTTTCATGTTAAACACTGAGGTCCCGAGAATATCTGCCGGCATAAGGTCGGGCGTAAATTGAATCCTACTGAAATCCGAATCGATGCAAGCAGACAAGACATTTGCACTTAAGGTCTTGGCAATTCCTGGGACACCTTCTAGAAGAATGTGCCCATTGCTTACGACACAGATAAGCATTAACTCAATGAGTTCCTCTTGACCTATGACAAGCTTAGCACATTCCTCACGAACTGCATCTACAATTTTAGTGATGGGTTGAAGATCAAGCGTCTCTCTGAGCGAACTGGTGTGAAAATTTCCTTCTGGGTTCTCTATGATTGAATCATCCATAGTCTTAATTTATTCTGCGTTTTTATAAAAATTTTCAATTTTTTGATGAAGTGAAGCTAACTGTTCGTCCGTGAATTCGAATCCATCTTTTTGGTTCTTAAAACCTTTCATTATCTGGTCAATGTCTTTCTCAGCAACCTTTGATTTTCTACTTAACAGGTGTACAAAATTTTCTTTACTTGGTTGAAGAAAATATTTTGATTGAACATGGTGTAAGAATATTTCTTCAAAGTGAGGTACCAGCTTTCTGTTCTGATTTTGACTTAGGTACAACTCACTAAGGGTCTCCACGTAGGAGAGGGTCGTATTCTCATTTTGTTCCAAAAGTGGTATGGCTTTTTGCTTCCGCTTACCCCTAAAAAGAATATAACATAGAAAAGCAAATAGCATGGTGTAATATGCCCACTTCAAGCTTGCCTCTGCCAGAAAAAATTCTAAAGGACTTTTTCTATCTCTCGATTGCCTTAGGCCAAATGGTTCATAGCTGGAGTGGTCAAGAATGATCCTCGTGGGATTTAAGGATGCAAAAATCTTATTAAAATGTGTAAGATAGTATTCCTGTTTCGAACTAATATTGGCAAAGAGTTCAGGGGTTTGATGTTGATATACATTTCCTTTTTCAAAATTCCACTGAACTAGGATTTGGCCTTTCTCTTCGTTTTTACTTTCGATCAGAGGAGAAAACTGCATTTGCATTGAATCTGGAATGCTATTGTAGAAATCGGGGAAACGATAATTCTGAGCTGTTGGTTGATCGAGCGACATGCTATAATTCTTGTATTGAAAAATTTCATCCGGCTCATCAAGAAAAGCAAAATTTAAAATTGTATCTCTCTCCTTTTCTGTGTAATCAGTTCTTCTAGGTTTTTCACAGATCGTGTCTATGTGATTTAAATTGGCCTTACCTATGATTAAAAGATCGTTTCCTTGATCTACAAAACTTCGAAGGTCTTTTTGCTTTTCGGGATCTATGTAAGATTTATTTATAATGATGTATAAGTTATTGGAGTCGACAATATCTGTAAAACTAGTGTCGATGCTATTGCGGTAAATTTTTTCTATTCCATATTTTTCACGCAACAGTTCACGGAACATCCAAGAGCCATATGCTTCTTTACTTTCATATCGGTAATCAAGGCGCCAGTCAAGGTCAGGAACATTTTTAAATTCATAAAAAATGGCAATGATGGCTCCTAAGATAAGAACTATGGCAGCGATGAATATGATGGTTGTTTTATTATTCATTAATCTCCAACATGAATGAATTAAACTTTGGATCAATGCGTAAGAAGTCCGATTCAGAAACTTCTGTATTTCCATACCACACAAATTCGTAGGTACTCGATAAGGTCTTAAATTTCTTTCTGCTATTTTTATTTTCTATCTCGTAAACATAATCACGATTCGTTTTATCTGGCATCCAGTCTATAATTTCTTTGGCTTGAAGAAATTGGAGAAGCTCAATAAATTTCATTCTTATGGCGAGCCGATAATTTCTTTGGCTCAAGGCCAATTTTAATCCTGATTTAACATCAACAGCCTCTATGTCCTCAATGTAATCTTCATCCGTAGGACTGATTTCAAATTTTTCTTTAAATTTAACCTTATTAAATACGAAAATTAATAAGGCAATTACCGTCCCAAAAATAGCAAGGTAACCTAGGATGTTAATAAAGTTTTGAAGTATGGTATTTGAATAATTATTGGGGGAATACTTCGGAGCTTTTAGCTCTTCTTTTTTAAAAAGATCGTCCTTTAAAACCAGCGTCGATTTGGTTTTATCTATGTTTAGTTCTTTTTGCAATTTCTGATATTTTTCAATATCTATGGCGGCGGATTCCTGTGCGAGTAGGAATACATTTGCCGAAAGGCAGAAACAACCTACTAGAATAAATATTATAACTCTCTGTATCATCATGCCTCAAAAACTTTAGACTCGGAACCAAAGGATTGCACCTTGATTTTTAAATCAGTAGATTCATCTCTGCAGATCAGGCTGTAGTAAATATTGCTGTACATAAAATAAATCAAAGGCAAAAATATCAGTGTAAACAGAAGCATTAAAATATTGCTCAGGTATAATGAATTAGATAGGGTATTCCCAAATGGATTGTGCCAATGAAAGAAATCTGATAAGAAACCTAGGCCCGGAGAATTTATCAACAAATAAACCATACTAAAGATCGCAACGGAAATAAGTAAAGGAAAAATGAAGTGGATAAAATTGGCGTAAGAAAAGCGAATGCTTTTCCAAAGACTGATCGAAAATTTCTTGCGTTGAATGGAAGAATTTATTATGACCAGAATTATTTGAATAGGAATAAAAAATAATAGGATGATTTTCATAGCCATGCCTATACTTGAAATAAATAATACAATCGGCAACATGGCCAAAGCTGTTATAGGAATGTATTTTCTCACGTATAAGTCTAAGTTTTCTCTGACGGGCAAATTATGATAGTAGGCGATTGCTGCGATCAGTGAACTAGTTAATAAAACCCAATAAAGGATAAATCCTAGCCATTGATTGTGGAAAATATTTATCAAGGAAGGCGTTTGATTTAAAGGATAGGATCCATCAGCAAAACTTGTTTTTACGATAAAGCCAAAAAGTAAAAGGGCAGGGATCATTAATTTAGGTATCACCGTACCTAAATTGAAATTAAAATAATCTCTGAATTGACCCAAAGCCAAGGCAATGTTTTGGCCAAAAGTCCGAAAAGTAAATATGCTAAAATTAAATTCTTTGGATTCTTCCTGAGTGGCCTCTAGATCCATTTCTTCAGACCGAATATACTTTTCGAAGAAGATGGGATAAATGACATAGAGTCCAACAATGAAAGCTAAGGAACCTAGAATAATGGCCCATTTTATGAGCTCATGAAACTGGGTGTGTCTGGTGACAAATGATTCTAAGAGTCCCGCGATAATAAACAATGGTACGGTCCCTAAAACAATTCTGGCTGCACGCTTTGCTGATAACTGCAGTGAGGTCGATCTAGAATAGGTTCCTGGGAACAATATTCCGCTACCAAGAATAAGTCCAGCTGCTCCAGCAATTATAATGGCTGAAATTTCTATGGTTCCATGAATCCAAATCGTTAAAAAGGAGGTAAGGAATAGTCCCTTGGAGTAGAAAAAATACTGAAAGGCTCCAAGCATAACTCCATTAGATATAAGTAATACGACGGTACCTAAACCTCCGAAGAGTCCAAGCACGAAGGCTATTAAGGCAACTCTAATGTTATTTATTGTAATACCTAAAAACATATCTACGGTATCTGGATCCTTATAAATTGCCATGGGATCCCCCTTATTAATGTTCTCTTCCGTTTGATCAATATAGCTATCTCCTAAAATGGTTCTAGCAAATTCTGGATTTTTGACGCTGGAAAATATGCCAATCCCAATCGAGAAAGCGAAAATTAGAAAGGAGAGTATAAAATACTTTCTTTGGCGAAAGATTTCATAGGGAAGAATTTGACTAAAGAACTCTTTAATGGACTGGATACCAAAACTACTTTGTTTTTTCCCCATTAAATCGAATACTCTTTGAACTAGATCGTTTAAGTATAGACGAACGGAACGATTAGGGAAATAGGTTCGGGCGTATGATAAATCGCTAGACACCTTAATGAATAATTCCTTTAACCTGTCCGCATCCTTATGTTTATCATCTAAAAGCAACTCAAGTTCTTCCCACTTTTGTTTATTTTGGTATATAAACTTAGCTTCAGTCATTATTTTATTTACTCGGAGTAAGGTAATTATTTAAGTTTACAACGAAGATGAATACAATCGAAATTGCGACAACGCATAATATTATCTTTAGATATGTTTTGGCCAACCCTATTCAAAGGGCTTTGGCCTTCGCTGCTGATCTCTTTATTGTCTTCATTTACATGGTTCTAGTCACCTATATCTTTAATGATTTCAAGCTCCTGCGCTTTTTATTTATTTTTCCAGTGATCACCTTCTACCATTTGACTTTTGAAATGTTTAATCACGGTCAATCTCCAGGTAAAATGCTAGTAAACCTGCGAGTGATCAGTCTGAATGGCTCTAATCCTACCCCTGGGGACTTTTTCATGAGATGGGTCTTCCGTCTCATAGATATCTTCTTTTCCTTAGGCAGTATAGGATTACTTTATATGACTAGTTCGGAAAAGAATCAGCGGATGGGTGATGTGCTGGCACAGACCGCTGTTATTTCATTACAATCAGATTTATCCTTGTCGCTTAAAAGCATAGCGGCGGAAGAAATCTATGAAGAAGACATATTATATCCCGGCATCGTAAGATATAACGATCAAGACATGTTACTACTCAAGCAGTCTTTATCTCGTTACCAGCTATATCCCAATCCCCACAATGAATCAGTGGTGCTTAGCCTAGCCAAAAAAATGTCCGAGGATCTTCAGATCTCATTGAAGGAAACCGTTAAAATTGATTTTATGAAACGGGCTCTGAGAGAATACGTTTACCTCACTCGACGTTCAAAATAGATTTACGAAATATGTTGTATTAATCTCTTTCCTTTGCTCTACCTTATTTTTCTCAATGGACAAGACTTTATAGAGTTACCAGACCTGCCAGAAGCTGTGGCCAATAATGTAGTCACAGATGCCATGGTCAGTGGGGTAAAGTATATTTATTCTTTTTCTGGCATTGATTCTACCAAGCAGTTTTCCGGCATTCATAAAAAAGCATTTCGCTATAATACAGCAACGAAAATTTGGGATCGCATAAATGATCTTCCTTCTGGCAATGGTCGCATTGCGGCCGCTGCAAGTACGGTCAAGAATAAAATTTACATCCTAGGAGGTTATGAAGTCTTTTCTGGTGGCGGAGAATCTTCTTTTGATAAGGTTCATGCTTATGACCCTGAAACCAACGAATACCTCGAGGACGGTATGCCAATTCCTATTCCTATCGACGACCAAGTGCAAGCGGTCTACAAGGACAGTCTGATTTATGTTGTAACTGGATGGAGTAATAACGGGAACGTTGCTGATGTTCAAATATATGATCCTGCAAATGATTCGTGGAGCACTGGAACTCCAGTTCCTAATACGGTAGATTATAAAGTTTTCGGAGCCTCAGGTGCAATTCTTGGAGACACCCTCTATTACATTGGGGGAGCAAGGTCGGGTGCTAGTTTTCCGGCAACTACCTTCTCTAGGAAAGGATACATTATTCCAGACAATCCGACGGACATTGAATGGTCTGGTGTAAGTGGAATCCCTGCTGCAAGGTGTTATCGAGCCGCTGCTTTTTCAAACAATGAAGCGATAATTTAGATTGGAGGATCTGAAACTACCTATAACTACAATGCGGTTGCTTATAACGGTTCGGGAGGTGTTTCTCCGAGAACTATAGACTCGTCCCTAGTACCATCTTTTAACTTCAGTACGCCAGTGCCTATCAGTGCCGATGATTATCCGAAGGTCATGGATCTGAGGGGACTTGGAATAATTAAAGAGTATAAATGTATAATTGCCGGAGGCATGCAAGACGATCAACAGGTATCTAAGAAGGTTTATGAGCTAGATTTTACCGTTATGGTCGATAACAAAGAGCTTACCGATAATCATTTTAAATTAACACCTAATCCTACCGCGACTACTTTTAAGCTTGGCGCAAATGGACTTTTTGCAATAAAAGTTTATTCGTCTACGGGGATCGAGGTACTTCAAAAGCAAGTGAATGGAGAAGAATTTATTGATATTACACAACTTCAATCGGGAATCTATTTTGTACAGATTTTTCTCGATCAAAAACTAAGAACCATCGAACATCTTATCATCCATTAAAACAATAATCATTTTAGGATATTTAGCCATAGTCAATGGAGCTACCTTGAACCATCATCGGAGTTGATTTAACGTTATTAACAACACTTTCATCTAATAAAAGCGTGTACGCTTGTCCGTTAGCATATTATTTAATAATTTATGTTCGTTAATTAATTTTAACGACGTCATAGAATAACAACTTTATTAGTAACTATATAGTTATTCTTTAAATGACCATTACAATACGCCATTTTACTTTAGTCATTTTAGATCATGAAAAACTATTAAATGAAATTAAAAGATTTGAAAAATGAGGTTTGGAAAAAAATCAAATTGCCAAGTGCTCATAACAGTAAAATTTATTATGTTTCAAACAGGGCCAGAATTAAATCGGTAGACAAGTCTACTAAGTCTGAGTACCTTCTGAAAATGAAGCCCGACCATCACGGTCATCTGCGCGCGACAATTCGACTGGCAAACGGAAAAAATTATGGAATGTGGGTGCATAAGCACTTGGCTGAGCATTTTGTAAAGAAACCTAGTAAAAAAAGTACCTTTATTATTCATAAGAACTATAAAAGAGACGATAACAAGTTAAAAAATATCGTTTGGGTTACTAATGAAGAACACAAAGCGTACATTAGTCAGCGACTTCGAGCAATGGGTCATGTATTCCATAGCAAAGGTGGATCTGCAAAATTGAAACCTGCACAGGTGGCACAAATTAAAAAGCAACTGAAGTCAGGAAGAAAGACAAAAACAGCTATTGCCAATAAATACGATGTGAGTTTAACTCAACTCAAAAGAATTGAAAGAGGAGAGAATTGGGCTAACGTTAAGGCAGCTAAATAAGAAGAATAATTTTAACACCTTTTTAGGGGCTTGATTCGTTTCAAGTCCCTTTTTTAATCCCTAATCCAAAGAATTTTTTTGTGCTCATGCACCCTTCATTTGAAGCATAAAAAAAGACCGAAAGCAAAGCTTTCGGTCCTGAAGATTTTCGTTCTGTTTTGATGTTGGTTAGTAATCGAAGGCTTGATTTTCGATCGAAGCTTTGATTACAAGATTGTGATATTCTTCAGAAGTTAATCCATCCAAACAATAGTCTATTGGATTAACATTTTTTCCATTGATTTTTACTTCATAATGCAAATGTGGTGCCGTTGACATCCCTGTGTCACCAACTGTCCCAATTTGCTCTCCTTTCAAGACTTTATCTCCTTTTTTCACATGAATTTCTTGCATGTGGGCATATAGCGTTTTGTACCCAAAGCCATGATCTATGGTTACACTATGTCCGTAACCTTTGGATAGTTTTTCAACCTTTACCACTTTTCCGTTCCCAGTCGCTTGTATGGGTGTTCCTTCAGGAGCTGTGAAATCAATTCCTTTGTGAAACTTCTTCACTTTGTGTACCGGATGTATTCTGATCCCATAACCAGATAGGTATCTGATGTCTCTAGCAAGCTTGTCTTCTTGAACTGGCTTGATAGATGGAATAGAGACTAGTTTTTCTTCTCTTTCTAAGGCAAGCGTATAGATGGTATCTAAAGACTTGCGTTGAAGATCCATTTGTTGTTTCAACTTTCTCACCCTTTCTTTCGTATTGGTAATAAGTTCAGTGTTGGAAGAATACTTGGTAATATACTTGTATCTATCTGATCCCCCGATACCACCTTCCCATAGGTTGTCATCTATGGCATCTAGACCAAAGATTAATCGATTGACTTCTTGGTCTTTCATTCTTAGCGATTCTAGATCGCTAGAAAGCGCATCAAATTCGTTGGTAATGGAGGAAAAATGGTTCTCCATTTGATCAAGCTCCTTTTCCATGATCTTTTCCTTCGGAGAAGGTAAATAAGTGGAAGAAACTGAGTAAATACCGAAAGCACAAACTAACACTATGCTTGCTTGGGTCGCAAATCGTGTAAGAACCTGTTTAAGGTTGCTTTCAATTTTTTCGTATTGGAGAGTTTTTTCGTTGTAGACAAACTTTTCCCGCTTCATCAAATGGGTCTAATTATATAAATTTTACTTTTACTTTCGCAAAAGTCTTGAATAAGGGAATTACAATGAGAGCAAATGTAGTGGACAGCAGTTACAACGCCAAAAACTTAGACATAAAACTTAAACATATATGTTATATTTTTATGGGTAACTTGATAGCAATCAATAAACTTGGGAAAAAGAATTATAATTCTTAGTCAAAGTATGATATAGATTAATAACAAATAGATAATATTTTAATATATAAATAGGAGATAAGCAACTTACATGGAGGCAAAGCAGATAAGAAATACCTTTTTTACCTTTTTTAAAGGTAAAGGACATAAAATAGTGGATTCGGCACCGATTGTCGTTAAAAATGATCCCACATTGATGTTTACCAATGCAGGGATGAATCAATTCAAGGATTATTTTCTAGGAACCAAAACACCCGAGATTACAAGGATAGCGGATACACAAAAATGTTTGCGGGTTTCTGGAAAACACAATGACTTAGAAGAAGTCGGAAGAGACAGTTATCACCATACCATGTTTGAAATGTTGGGTAACTGGTCTTTCGGGGATTATTTTAAGAAAGAAGCCATAGAATGGGCTTGGGAATTGTTGACGGAAGTCTATAAGCTGGATAAGGACCGCTTGTATGTTACTGTTTTTGGAGGTGACAGCAATGAGGGTCTTGGCAAAGATGAGGAGGCTGCGGATATTTGGAAAAAATTGATTCCAGAAGATCGAGTGTTGTATTGTGGTAAGAAGGATAATTTTTGGGAAATGGGGGACACTGGACCCTGTGGTCCTTGTTCGGAAATTCACATCGATCTCAGGTCAGAAGAGGCACGTAAAGCATCTCCAGGGCAGGAGCTAGTTAATATGGACGATCCCTTGGTCGTAGAGATATGGAATTTAGTATTTATCCAATTCAATAGAAAGTCAAATGGATCACTTGAAAATCTACCGGCAAAACATGTAGATACTGGAATGGGTTTTGAGCGTTTGACCATGGCTATGCAAGCCAAGAGTGCCAATTATGACACAGATATATTCTCAAATTATATTGAAGCTATTGAGCAAAAAACGGGCATTAAATACACCGGTAAATACGATGACAGTTCGAAAACAGATATTGCGATGCGGGTATTGGTCGATCACATACGTGCGGTCAGTTTCACCATTGCCGATGGCGAGATGCCTTCCAATACTGGAGCGGGATATGTCATCCGTAGAATTTTGAGAAGAGCCGTGAGATATTATTACTCCTTTCTAAATATTAAGGAGCCATACCTTCACACGATGGTTCAACCTTTAGCTGAAGCCTTCAAGGAAGTATTTCCGGAACTTGCAGCTCAAAGCGATTTTGTAACTAAGGTTATTTTAGAAGAGGAGAAATCATTTTTAAATACATTGGCGGCAGGATTGAAGCGACTTGACCTGATTGAGAAGAAAGAAAATACCATTTCTGGCGTAGATGCTTTTGAATTGTATGACACCTATGGCTTCCCGATTGATTTAACGCTTTTAATCGCCTCTGAAAGTGGCTTTGCAGTGGATGAGCCTGGTTTTCAAGCGGCCTTGCAAGAACAAAAGGATCGATCAAGAAAAGATGCGCAGAGAGAAACTGGAGATTGGGAAATTGTAGATGCAGATCTTGATGTTGATTTCATTGGATATGATCATTTGCAGATGACTGCAGCCAAAATCTTACGTATGCGTACGGTTGTTGTCAAAGAAAAGAATCAATATCATCTAGTGTTGAATAAAACGCCATTTTATCCAGAGGGTGGTGGACAAGTAGGAGATGTGGGACACTTGATGGTTGGCGATGAAAAAATTAAGGTTGTCGACACCAAAAAGGAAAATGACCTAATCATTCATTACGTCAATAAATTACCGGAGAATCCCACCGCAGCTGTAAGTGCAGAAGTTGCCAAAAAGAGGAGAAAATTGACGCAGAATAATCACACAGCAACCCATTTAATGCATGCTGCGTTAAGACAGGTGCTGGGCACGCATGTTCAGCAAAAAGGATCACTGGTTAAAGATGATTATTTGAGATTTGATTTTTCACATTTTCAGAAGATGTCGGCGGAAGAAATACGACAGGTTGAAAATATAGTCAATGAGAAAATCCGGGAGAATATTGCCTTGCAAGAATTTAGATCCATCCCTATTCAAGATGCCAAGGATGCAGGGGCTATGATGTTGTTCGGAGAAAAATATGGCGACTATGTTCGGATGATTTCCTTCGATCGAGAATATTCCAATGAATTATGTGGAGGCTGTCATGTACAGGCAACAGGTGAGATCGGTTTTTTTAGAATAAAAAGTGAGGCAGCAATCGCATCAGGGGTACGTAGAATTGAGGCGGTAACTGCTGAAGCGGCTGAAGCAATAAGTTTTGCAGAGTATGATGAGCTTACGCAAATTAAGGGACTCTTTAAAAATCCAAAGAATACGATAAAGGTGGTCAACGATCTGCAGGACGAAATTAAGGCTTTAAAAAAGGAGTTGGAAGAATACAAATTGAAAGAGGCATCTGGTATACAAAAAGATTTGGCGGAAGAAATTGAAAATATCAACGGTATAAACTATCTAAGTCGTACCATTGATATGGATGATTCAAAAATCGCTAAAACCCTGATTTCAAATTTAGAAAAGAATGCAGGCAACGCAGTGATTCTTTTAGGCGTTAGAAGTGGAGATAAAGTACAGTTGATGTTGCAGATTAGTAAGACAGTCATTGAGGCCAAAGGTCTACATGCTGGCAATATCATCCGTGAACTTTCTACCTTTATCGATGGTGGAGGAGGAGGTCAAGATTTCTTTGCTACTGCTGGTGGTAAAAAAGCGGAAGGATTGAATGATGCTTATGCCAAGATGAAAGCAATGATATAATAGCCAGCTGCAGTATTTTTGCAAAGCTGCTTTTTCAACCGATTTAAAAAAACACAGGTTATGAAATTTATACAGTTTGTATTATTACTTACGATTTCAAATTTGCTAGTGGCCCAGCCGGGATCATTAGACCTGAGCTTTGGGAATGATGGAAGCATGATTACTGGATTTGACAATATCAATGCAGAAGCGGAGTCCATTGGTATTCAATCAGATGGTAAAATTATATTAAGCGGAAATGGTAGTGATGAATCAAATTTCGATGTAATAGCCGCAAGATATCTGCCGGATGGTCAGCTTGATACCGATTTTGTAGATGGCGGACGATTTATTTTTACTGATACGGATTTAGACTACCAATGTTATGATATGGTTGTGGATGGTGAGGATAATATATTCCTAGCCGGAACCGTATTCACTTCAACTTTTTCCACGAGAGCTTTTGTAATTAAACTCGATAAGAATGGAGCACTTGATTCTAGTTTTGATCAAGATGGTGTTTGGTATTCAGAAACGACTGATCAGAGTGAGGACTACAGGAATATTTTGATGCAATCTGATGGAAAGATTTTAATTGCGGGAAGATCTCAGATTATTGGAACGGGAACAACAAGTATCATTCTGCGATTAAATTCGGATGGAAGCATTGATGATACTTTTGGAGATAAAGGATTGGCTGTTGCCGCTGTACCGACTGGATATAATCCGAGATTCTTGAAGTTAAATTCAAAAGAGGAAATTATCACTGGTGGTTTTCTTTTGGATACTTTCGTAAATATTATTTTATTAAAGTTCAATACGCAAGGAGCGCTAGATTCTTCTTTCGGTGATGGAGGTGTTCTGGTAGATGAAAATAGCTTTGACGAGTTTGGGAATAATCTCGCCATTCAGCCGGACGATAAAATAATTGTTTGTGCAGGAGTTACTGTTTTTACAAGAGACTTTGGAATGACAAGGTATAATGAAGATGGTTCCTTAGATATGACTTTTGGAATAGTTGGAAGAGTTTCTACTGATTTTTCAAACATGAGTAATACCTCTCGTTCAGTATTGATACAAGAGGATGGACATATTATCCTTGCTGGATTTACCGGGGGCACTCCAAATCATGATTACGCGATTGCAAGATATAATAGCCTGGGAGATTTAGATTTTTCATTTGGTGTCGAAGGTCTGGTATTTACAGATTTAGGTTTCGATGATTTAATTTTTACATCTGTTCTCCAGCCAGATGGTAAATTATTATGTGCTGGAAATTCCATTGGTTCAGATGATTTAAGTTCCTTCTCTGTGGCTAGATATCTGACGACCATGGGCACAAGCATTGAAGAGATCGAGGAATCGTTGGGTGAAGTCAATGTCTATCCCAATCCCTCCGATGGAAATTTTTCCATTTCATTGGAGCTTGAATATGCGACAACTGCAACCATCAATTTGTTAGAATCTAATGGTAGGTTGGTTCGGGAACTTGTACCTCAGGTGAACTTTGATGAGGGTATGAACACGCTTGATCTTTCGTTGGATAAAAGCTCAGGCAGCAGCTTTTTAATTCTTGAAATAAAGACGGAGCAGGGTAGCATCTACCGAAAGTTGATTTCAACCAAATAGGGCAAATTGTATTTGTCATAATTTTTGGTCAAAAATTCCGCCAAATTCTTTCGAAACAAATCTTCCCCCGATTTTCAATCGGGGGCTACGAATATTCGGCTCCGCTGGAGCCAGCACGTGTGTTTTAAATATGTGTTAGGTGTGGGGTCATTGTTATTTCTGAAAAATGCTATTGATATTTGGCACCTACGGAGCCTGGATTACTTTTTTTCTCACCCCGATTTTCAATCGGGGGCTACGAATATTTGGCTCCGCTGGAGCCTGTTTTTGGGTTTTAAATATGTGTTACGTGTGGAGCTATGCTTATTTCTGAATTCCATTGATATTTGGCACCTATGGAGCCTGGATTATTTCTTTTTCTACACCCCGATTTTCAATCGGGGGCTACGAATGTTTGGCTCCGGTGGAGCCAGCACGTGTGTTTTAAATGTGTGTTATGTGTGTGGTCATGCTTATTTCTGAAAAATGCTATTGATATTTGGCACCTACGGAGCCTGGATTATTTCTTTTTCTACACCCCGATTTTCAATTGGGGGCTACGAATGTATGGCTCCGCTGGAGCCTGTTTGTGTGTTTTAAATCTGTGTTAGGTGTGGGGTCATTGTTATTTCTGAAAAATGCTATTGATATTTGGCACCTACGGAGCTTGGATTAATTTTTTTCTCCCCCCCCACGAACTATCGTTCGGGGCTACGAATATTTGGCTCCGGTGGAGCCGGTTTGTGGGTTTTAAATGTTTGTTATCTGGGGGGTCATTGTTATTTCTGAAAACTGCTATTGATATTTGGCACCTACGGAGCCTGGTTTAATTCCCCCCCCCCCCCCCC
>ENA-ORXT01001428-ORXT01001428.1-marine-metagenome-genome-assembly--contig:-NODE-1428-length-32287-cov-5.451195_pt1 | contig 32287 bp, 25 predicted proteins | sample MGYA00237868_ERZ511482 | MGnify/ENA metagenome assembly ERZ511482 | reverse complement strand
GATGGCGCCCGGAGACGCCAACGATTTGGGCGGCATGCTTGACTTCGCCCTTCAGCACGATGTTTCGTGCTCCATTCGCTATCCAAAACTGACCGCCAACGAAATTAATCGAACATTGGTCCCGATCGAACTTGGAAAATCAGAGTCGCTTAAAACTGGCTCCGATGGAGTCATCGTTTGTGCCGGTACGCCGCTGAAAGATTGTTTAGATGCTGCAGAGCTTCTTGCCGCTGAGGGATTAAATGTCAGTGTTATCAACGCGCGTTTCGTGAAGCCGATCGACATCGACATGGTAAAGACGTGCTTAAGCGACTACGATTTTGTAGTGACCGTTGAAGAGGCGATGTTAATGGGCGGATTCGGCAGTGCCTTCCTAGAGACCGCTAACGACCTGCGTCTTTCCGCCACAAACGTTCATCGAATCGGTATCCCCGATCGTTTTATCGAACACGGCGACCGCGCTGAATTGCTGGCTGAACTGAACTTAGATGTAGATGGTATCGCAAGTGTATGTCGTCAGGCAAGCATCTCCTCAGTCGCGAAAGTATCGCAAGAAAGCTAAATTTTGCGAAGTAAACGCAGCTACCAGTCCCCCACCTTTCATTGGCCAGAAAAAGCCATTACCTCGTCCATATAAGAGCCCCTGTCTCCTCATCTTACTAATCTCTTTTCAAACTCCAATTATTACCTTGAACCCTCAAGAAAATAAAAACTTCCGCATCGAGGATAGTCCTGTCGATGTCGACGCAATCAAAAAGGCGGTCCGAACGATTCTAACCGCCGTCGGAGAAGACCCTGATCGGCAAGGGCTGGAGCAAACGCCTCGTCGGGTGGCTCATATGTATGCGGAGATGTTCTCAGGGTTGCACCTGGCCCCTGAACGGCATCTTGAGGTCACGTTTTCTGAAACTTACGACGAAATGGTTTTGGTGCGAGATATTCGTTTCACCAGTATGTGTGAACATCATTTGCTGCCGTTCAGCGGTGTCGCCCATGTGGCTTACATTCCCGACGGCAAGGTTACCGGCCTAAGCAAACTGGCGCGGGTCGTGGAAGAAGTTTCACGGCGACCTCAAGTCCAAGAGCGGATGACGCAAACGATCGCGGACATGGTCCAGCGGAGTCTCAAAACAGCCGGGGTCGGTTGTGTGATCTCTGCGGAGCATTCTTGTATGACGATTCGTGGAATCCGCAAACATGGCAGCAGCACAGTGACGAGCGCACTTCGAGGAATATTCAAAACCGACCCGGCCACGCGAACAGAATTTATGTCGCTGGTCATGGGCCAGCGGTAGCCCATCGGCCCAAAGGCGTGATGCAAGGTAGGTTGAAAACCTGCCTAATCTGGAGAAGTTTTGAACCTGCGTTTACCGCTCATCTTCGACAGACGGAGGGAAACTCTATCCTACAGAAGGTAAACAAATAACGCCCCTCGCATTACTGGATTCCCATTCCCGAGAAGTAGTTTAATACGGACAGTTCCACGATGTCGCGATCAAAAACCAAGGGTCGCCGGTGAAATTCGCAGAAATCCTTCGCTTGACTCAATAGATCTCCGACATGGCAAAATCGGAATGGGCGATTGGGCCGCTTGTAGTGATACTCGATCAGCTGATCCAAAACGCCCTCTTGAGATTGGAATCCCATCTGATCCAACAGTTTGCTGAAGAGCTCGCGAAACTGAATTTCCGTTGGATCGAAGACCTCAATCTTATAAGGAATCCTGCGCAGAAATGCTTCGTCACACAGCGTAACCGGGTCAAGGTTCGTTGAGAAAATCAACAACTGTTCAAACGGAAGTGATATTTGTCTTCCAGAGGGTAAATTCAGGAAATCACTACCTGATTCCATAGGCACAATCCAGCGATTGAGTAACTCAGTCGTTGTGATCTGCTGGCGTCCAAAGTCATCGACGACCAAGCAACCGCAATTACTTTTAACGTGAACGGGAGCTTCGATAATTCCGGTGACTGGATTTAATGTTGCTTCAAGATGCTTCATTTCCAATTCGCCACCAACCACGATGGTCGGCCGCTTGATACGCACCCATCGTTGGTCAAACGCTTGATCGTTCATAATTGAAGTGTTCTTTGGTAGCGGCGCAGCTTCGTGGACACTTGGGTCGTAGATCCGAATGACTTCCCCACCCACGGTCAGAGAACGCGGGATCCAAACGACTTCACTGACCGCGCGAATCGCGCGTTTGGCCAAACTGGTCTTGCCGTTTCCCGGAGGACCAAACAGAAACATACTACGGCCAGAATTGATCGCTTGTCCAAATTGGCAGATCATTAAATCGGACACCAGCAAATCACCCAGAGCATCTTTCACGTCATCAAACGTTGGTTTCAGATGCCGTACTGATTGCCGCATAACGGCTTCAGTATATTCCGGGATGCCAACCGGTGCTGCTCCACAATAGGTTGTGCGAGACAGATGCATTTTGGCCTGTTCGACGCCTTTGGGAGAGAGTTCGAACTCAAAGTCGCTGATTCCAGCCGATTGCTTGTGGCCGATTAAAAGGTCAGCTTTCAACGAGGACAGAATTGGTTCGAGAATATTATACGACAGCTTGACCTGCATTGAGATCTTGCTGCCAGGCTGGCTACCGTGCAGGAATAGAAACTTAAGCACAAGCGGATAGATATCGTTTGGATGTAATCCAGCATCCCGCAATGATTCGGGCGGTGTAGGGATCTGTTCCCGCGTTGGGTCGAAATGATTATTTAAGTCTTCACCCTCCCGATCTCCTGGCAAAGGAATATGAACGTTTGCGTTGGAGCCAACGGCCTGACCGCTTGAAAAAGTGTCGTTATTCATCTGAGATCCCAGTTTGTCATCAACTTCAAAATTGAATTTTCCGCTGCTATGCGGCCGTAGGTTGCTGCCCGTTTATGCGGATTGAATCAAATATTCGGATTATTTCGATCAACAGATGTGTTGGCGAAAGCAATCTCTTCGAACTTCAACTTCAACCGCGCAATAGCGTGTCTTAAACGTAAGGTACAGTTGCACGTAATAAGGTCCATCGACCGTTTGCAAGCAAATTGTCAGCTAACCAAAGACGTCCCTCCTCACCGTCGGCTTCGTCAGAAACCGTAGATTTTGAACTTCGAACCTTATGATTCACGTCCGAAAACTTAAAAAGAGCTACCAAGACCTTCAGTCAGGCCCGTTCACGGCGCTTGACGGAATCAGTTTTGATGCAATGCCGGGTCAGATTTACGGTCTTTTGGGTCCAAACGGTGCCGGCAAAACGACGGCGCTCAGAATTCTCAGCACCGTCCTGCGTCCCACCAGCGGAACGGCCATCATCAATGGCTTCGACGTGAACGAATCTCCCGAAAAGATCCGTCACCAGATTGGATTTGTTTCAACCAACACCGCGATCTACGACCGCATGACGGCTTGGGAATTGGTTCAATATTTCGGTCGGCTATACGGAATGGATGACGAAGACCTCCAGATTCGCATGGAACACCTGTTTGAACGATTTCAAATGAATGACATTCGCAGCGTGCTGGGCAGCAAAATGTCGACGGGCATGAAGCAGAAGGTCTCCATCGCTCGCGCAATCATTCACGACCCACCGGTGCTGATTTTCGATGAAGCCACGTCGGGGCTAGATATTTTGGTTGCCCGCGAAGTTCTTCGAACAGTGGAAAAACTAGCCGACCAAGGCAAATGCGTAATATTCTCATCTCACATTATGACTGAAGTGAAACGGCTTTGTCACCGCATTGCCATCATGAACCACGGTCGCATCCTTGCTGAAGGAAGTATCGAAGATATTAGTCAGCAGTACAAAGAGGATGATATTGAAGAACTGTTCTATCAAATCATTTCAAAACACGAATCAGAGAAACAACGCACCGTTTTAAGTTGATAGCAAGCGGCCATTTCACAATATTGGACTTACCACTTTTGTTAAATGCGGCGCTGAGAAAAAGAAAAGCCTTCCCATGAAGTGGTCTAACGTCAAATTGATTTTTTCACGCGAGATGCGCGATCAAATGCGCGATCGCAGAACGCTGTTCACGGTTGCCGTCCTCCCGATAATTCTCTATCCGCTAATGGGAATGGCAATGCTCCAGGTTTCGCAGTTCATGCGCGAGCACCCGACTGACATCTGGATTGTCGGGGCAGAAAACTTGCCCGAGTCACCCGCTTTAGTGGTCAATGGAAAAGTAAATGCGAACTTTGCAAACGCGAAAGACCAGAAGTTGATGCACCTCATCGCCTCGCAAGAGGACGACCGCGAATTCAAGTCACTGATTGAGAAATTCAAACAAGATCCTGACGCACACGGCAGCCACTTAATCGATCAATTACTCGAAGAACAAATGGCGTCCCGCAACGTCGATCTTGCCGTCGTGATACCTTCGAATATTGATTCTCCCCGCATGATCGACGCCGAAAGCGGCACCGCTGCGCAGCCGAAAATTTATATTTTTCACAATTCCTCAAAAGACAAAAGTAAAATCGCAGCCCTGCGTTTTAGCGATGTGATCGCGGCGTGGCAAAGAACTTTTGTGGGTGCCGTTTTGCATGAAAACAATGTCCCGCAAATGCTGATTCGAGGCGTGGCCGTGACAAATTCTGACGTCGCAGACAAGGCTGGCGTGAGCGCCGCGATGTGGTCAAAAATCCTGCCCTTCATCGTCATGATTTGGTCGTTGACAGGAGCTTTTTATCCTGCCATTGATCTTTGCGCAGGAGAAAAGGAAAGAGGCACTTTCGAAACGCTACTTAGTAGCCCTGCTAAACGCAGCGAAATTGCCATCGGAAAATTGATGACCGTGATTTCGTTCAGCATGGCCACCGCGCTGCTAAATTTAATGAGCATGGCATTCACAGGCCTATTTGTATACTCCCGATTAACGGGCGGCATGGAAGGGCTGGCGATGGGACCTCCGCCAATCACAGCAATTTTGTGGCTGGTAATCGCGCTGATTCCGATCTCGGCATTGTTCAGCGCCGTTGCGCTGGCAGCGGCTGCGTTCGCTCGCAGTAGCAAAGAAGGCCAGTACTATTTGGTACCCCTGATGATGATCTCAATGCCACTGATGATGATCCCAATGTTGCCCGCGGCAAAACTCGACCTTGGCACCAGTCTCATTCCAGTTTCGGGATTGATGCTGCTTTTAAGAGGCTTGATCGAAGGTCAATACGAACAATCACTTCAATTCTTTGCGCCCGTTTGCGGTGTAACACTACTGTGCTGCTGGCTTTCGATTCGTTGGGTGATCCATCAATTCAATAGCGAAACCGTCCTGTTCCCCGCCAGTGAACGTTTTGGCATCGGAGCTTGGGTAAAGCAAATTGCCAGCCAACGATCCGATCTGCCGAGTGTTGGCAGCGCCTTGTTGTGCTGCATCATGATTCTCGTACTTTCGTTCTTCGTGAGTTTTTCGCTAGGCGGCGTTCCCGATTCATTTTTGTCCTTCAGTAAGATGACGATCACTCAACTGCTGATCACCGTTTTGGTGCCGGCGTTGTTTATGGCGTTGATGTTAAGCAATAACCCGCGCAAGTCGTTGCGACTGAATACTTGCTCGGTTCCGATCGCGTGTGCCGCAGTGATCATGGCGATTTGTTTTCATCCATTGTTCATGGCGTTTCGCGAATTTGTGATGATTGTTTATCCCATGACGGCCGACATGTCTGGATTTGAAACTGCCTTCGAAAACATTTTGGCAGGAGCTCCTGGGATTTGGGCGATCCTATTGGTGATGGCAATTCTCCCCGCCATAATTGAAGAACTCGCATTCCGCGGTTTCATCCTGTCAGGTTTGGAAAGCCTTAAAAACAAATGGCAAGCGATCGCTATCGCAAGTCTGTTTTTCGGACTGTCCCATTCCATCATTCAACAGTCGATCATCACCGGTGTGGTGGGCGTAATTCTAGGAATCGTCGCAGTTCAGACGCGCAGCATTATTCCCTGCATCCTCTTCCATGCAACGCATAACAGCTTGACCGTTTTACTTTCGCAGACGCAAAGCCATCACGTTGACGGATCACCTTTTCTCAGTCGGATTCTTCATTCACCAGAGAGTGTTGGATACGAGTACAGCATTGTTGCGACCGTGGTGATGGGGACACTGGCAATCAGTCTGCTGGTTTGGTTCATCAAGTTCCCAGCAGTCGAAACAGCAAAGAAATCCGAGGGGCACCACGCCCCACCTGACCTTGAAACACTCGGGCACAAGACTGCTAAGGCTTGAGAGCACGTGGTTTTTCCGCTATTCTTGACGGCGGACGCGCCGTGTCGCGACCCATGAGTTTTGAATCTGTCAGACTGGGGGACAAAATGCTGCGTCGTCGAACGATCATTCTGTTGATCACAATGTTGTTGGTGATGCCGTCTTTGGAGTTAGTCTCCAAGGTGCAGGCAGAGGATACAATTCAGGCTCCACCTAACATTCTCTTCGTCATGTCCGACGACCACACCTCGCAATCGGTCGGGGCTTATCAACGTCGCCTCGCAAAATTAAATCCGACGCCCACCATCGACGAACTGGCGAAGAACGGAATACTTTTTGAGAACGCATTCTGCAGTAACTCAATCTGCACGCCCTCGCGCGCCTGTGTGATCAGCGGTCGCTACTCTCACATCACCAACACGCGCGACTTGGACGATACGCTCGCTCCTGAGTTTCACACTTTACCTCGGCAACTGCGCAGCGCAGGGTATCAGACGGCCGTTATTGGCAAATGGCATCTAACCAATGAGCCCGTAGATTTCGACTACTACTGTGTGTTGCCCGGGCAAGGAAAATACTTCGATCCTTTTTTCCAAGTGCGCGGAGAAACGCCCTGGCCCGATAGCCTGATGCAAGTCAAAGACAAACACTCGACTGATGCAATCACAGATCTAACATTGGATTGGTTAAAGAATCAGAGGGACGCCTCCAAGCCATTCTTTCTGATGCACCACTACAAAGCGCCGCATGATTTCTTCGAATACGCTCCGCGTTACGAAGACTATTTAGCCGACGCTGAGATCCCGATGCCCAAGTCGATGTGGCGGACGTCGTCCAAGTTTGGATCGGTCGCCACACGCGGAAGCAACGATGAACTTGTGCCTCACATTGGCACGTCCGTCACACGCCGAAATCCTTTTCGAAATTACACGCACATGTACGCGGATGACGATTCATTGTCAGATCGCGCATCCGCCGAACGCGCCTACTCAACTTATCTCAAGAAGTACCTACGGTGCGTCAAAGGCGTCGACGACAACTTGAAACGGCTGCTGGACTATCTCAAGCAGGAAGGTCTGTTTCAAAACACAATTATCGTTTATACGTCTGACCAAGGCATGATGCTGGGCGAGCACGACTTAATTGATAAACGCTGGATGTTTGACGAGTCAATGCGATCGCCTTTAATCATTCATTGTCCTCAAATGATTCCTGCCGGCAAACGCACTGACGCGATCATCGAAAATATTGACCTCGCACCGACGCTGCTGGATTTCGCCGGGGCAGAGACTCCGGCCGAGGTTCAAGGAAGGTCCTTTCGAACATTGTGTGAGACAGGCGAAGAGCCGAACGATTGGAAACAAGAAGCTTATTACCGCTACTGGATGCACATCGCTCACCACGACGTTCCCGGCCACCTCGGCATCCGCACCAAAAATTTCAAGCTGACGTATTACTACGGAATGGATTTTCGCGATCGAGGCAAACCCCGTACGCCACCGGGCTGGGAGCTGTATGATCTCAGAGTTGACCCGTTGGAACTTACCAACGTGATCAATGATCCGGAGTACGCTGCGGCGGTCGTGGACATGAAGCAGCGTTTAGCTGAAAAGCGAAAAACGATCGGCGACACGGGCGCTCAATCCGCTGACGTCGAGCAAGTTGTCCAAGAGTTCTGGGACTACGACCAGCGCGACCGCGACGAAGCTAACGAAATTGCTCAAGCCTATCGCCAATCGGTGACTGGCCGACGCCGCTATATCCCCGGCGAAAACAAACACGATAAATAGCCGCTAGGTTTAATACGGACTACGCTTATTTGGAGCGGTTTTACACCACGGGTGAACGACTGGATCCTAAATCGCTATTTTAGCCGGGCGTCGGCGAGCTGCTGACACCGTTGGTGATCCCCAACTTTAAGGCTCAACGCTGGACCAGCCGCTGGTCATTCTAAATCGCGCGAACACCGAAGTCGGGCTTGGTCAATGGTGGACCTTAGGAGGAGCGGAACGGATCAAAAGTTCCGTTCTCGACGGCAAGCGTAAAGGAAGTATTGACAACTTCTGCTATGAATAGACAGCCTGTATGTTACGATGCTTATCACGATCGACGGGCTGTTGAAGCGCGTTCACGTTGACGCGCCGTCTGTTACTTTTCACGTTATTGCCTTTGGAATCGTTACTCTTGAAAAGAGCACTTCTTGCTGACTGGATTCTTCCGGTGAACCAGCCTCCCATTGCAAATGGGACCATCGTTGTCGACGATGCACAGCGGATCACTTACGTCGGACCGCGAGCGAACATGCCGGACTGTGATGTGGTTGAAGAACGTGAAGGTCAAGCGATCTTGCCGGGATTGATTAACGCTCACAATCATTTGGAATTCAGCGATTTGCACCAACCGCTGGGCACACCTGGCATGGAATTCACTCAGTGGATTGCCGAAGTGGTTGCGTACCGGATCAAGCAGGGTGTCGATAAAGCGGATGCGATCAAAGCGGGACTTGAGGAGTCGATTAAATCCGGCGTGGCAGCGATCGGTGAAATTGCCAGTCAGCCAGTTGAAGCCATTGATTACGCTGAATCAAGTGAATGCCTCCTTAACGTTTTCCAAGAGGCGTTGGGGGCAAACGAGAGCGACTACGACGAAACTATTTTGCAACTGAAAAAGAACGCGATGTTGCTTCAGGCGTTGGAAGTTGCCCCAGGAATTAGTCCGCACGCTCCCTACTCGGTTCCTCCAGCCTTACTGAAACGCTTGATGGCGTTAGCTGAGAAAAACCAAATGCCGGTTGCGATGCACGTAGCGGAAACGATCGCCGAACGTGAATTTGTCGAACACCGTCGCGGCCCGTTTGTTGCGATGCTGAAGAAGTTTGGAGTTTGGCGGCCTGAAATGTATCCCGCCGAGGGGTCCATCTTGCAAATCATCCAAGCGTTGTCGCGGGCGGTCCGGTCGTTAGTCATCCACGGGAACTATCTTAATGAGGCCGAGCTTGATTTTATCGCCACGGTCAAAGACAGAATGAGCATCGTCTTTTGTCCGCGCACGCATCACTATTTTCGACATGCAGAATACCCTTTAGATCAGATTCTCAAACGCGGCATCAACTTAGCGATCGGCACCGATTCACGCGCCTCCAACCCCGATTTAAATCTGATGAGCGAGCTAAAAGAGATACGCCAGCGATTCCCTGATCTTCCCCCGGAGTCCATCCTCAAGATGGGAACGATCAACGGAGCATCGGCGTTAGGTGTCGCTGATCGTTTTGGAACGCTGGAAGAGGGCAGGGCAGGGCGGTTTTGTTTCGCGAAGCTACCAAACGTGAATGATCCCTACAGCTGGTTGATATAGTTCGGTTTTTGCAATGCTAGTTACGCGGCTGAACATTCGTGATTAAAGCGATTCGCCGCATCAGATGGCGCGTTGCGATCACGGTGGCTCGATTTTCGCCTGCGACTTTCAGCCGGCTGATCTGGTTAAATACCTCCTGCTCCACGCCGCGCTTTTTGACGATCAATTCACCAACTTTAAATTTCCGGAGCGCCGCTGAAATTTTTCGCAGATCGAGCTTCAGCGTTTCCTCGATCTTATACTCGCTGAGAAGCGGCGCTTTTTGAATGAGTGATCCAGTCAAATAATCGGCATGGGCTGAAACTGGAGCAAGCCCCACATCTTCGGCCAAAGGCGACATCAGTCCCGACGCCAACACAACCGCGTGGGGTTCGAAAATCGAATCACCCATTACAGTTGCTGCTGCCATTCGGTCAGCGGCAACACGTTTGGACTCCGCAGAATAAGTGAAGACCCTTCCCGTGTTGGCCACCATCGTGGCCGTAATTTTTCCCGGGTTGGGCGTTTTTGCACCGCTCCAAAGAACCTGCTGTTTGCATTCGCGATTATCGCCAATCCATTCGCGGTGAATTCTCTCTGGCATCGAATCGTGTCGCGGCGTTGCGGGCGCAACTTTGATTGCTACGGTCTGATCTTCGGATAACGCCGCGTAGATATCGGGCAGGCTGGGATGGAAAAAATCCCCTCGTACGGTCCTTGATTTTTTTCGCCGATCGGGGTCGATGTGGATTCCATCAAATTCCGTCAGATCGGTTTCCTCAAATGTCTGGTGTCGTACCGACGTATTAAAAAGGCCGACGCCTGAGAGATTGTGTCCAGCGATCGCGGCGGTCAGTTCGTCTGCGTCGATGCCAACGGTACTGATGCCTGAGATGGCGCGTGCCGCGAGCGCGATCAGGTCGCCACCAACGCCACAACAGATATCGGCGACGTTCTTGAGGCCGCGAAAATGGGTCGCCTTGTATCGAGCGATCTGCAAGGAAGTGGATTGTTCGAGCCCACGTCGGGTAAAGAACATTTGGTCCGCACAAGAAAACTTCTTCAGCCCCTGCATCCGCAACTGGGCCTGTTCGATGACAATGGCAGCCCTTACCGGTGAAATTTTCTTTCGTAGTGTCTTGTTAATAGTGAGCGCATTTTTCCGATCACGGAAATCCGCCGCCACTTGTAAAACAAGTGATTTCCCTTCTTCAGAGAACAGCCAATTAAATTCTTGCCGCAGAGATGGGTCCATGCTGGTATATTAATGACATCTTCCCCTATCGCAAGCAGGCAATCCCTAACACAGATGTTTATTGACCCCACAATAGAGATTGTAATTTTCGCGCGGTTGGCTCAAGCATTCAAGAACCGAATGCAACTACAAGATCGCGACAGGGCGCTCGTGATGACGGGCGTCTGCGCAGCGATGCTGGAGATGGAAGTTATCGCGAGCTTTTGCAGGCAACTGATTCTAAAGAATAACCCAGGACACATGGTTAAACGCTATGAGAGTTTTAGCGAGGCGTTGCGGGCTGAGGATTTCGTGACGTTTCTAAAACAAGTCCGACGGAAATTGCCGACCGAGAAGGCGGAAAACCTCTTGGTTGAATTCGGATATCAATGTGATGTTAAACGCCGAGACTACGATGATCCGAACGTCTATATCGCCGCAATCATGGGCGTCGATTACGCCTGGATGAACGAGAACTTTCAGTAAAGCTGTCCGTTGGATTTTGGACACCCAAGATTTCTATACGCTAACGGATTTTTTGCTGGCCCTATGCGAAGTCGTAATATTGTCAGCGCGGGGACTCACTTGCTGGCGCTGCGGGTTTGTATTGATCGGTGCGACTGTCTGATTTATCCCATTATTTGAGTTTAAGATCGTTGTAAGACGACGCGGAGGCTTGCTGAAAAATCTAGGGCTCAAGGCCGATGTAGAAAGTATTGAGATATAGCCGAATTTGCTCGCATTTCATCAAGGTTGGTGGATGGCTTTCTTGATCTTGTTACCTTTTCTTGATCTTAAACACCAATGGACTCCATGTTTCGCTCCATCTTGTTGCCAACCCTGGTCGCTTGCTTTATCGCATTTCCATTGCTGTATCATAAAAGCACTTCGCATCCTTTGAATCTGCCAACCCAAAACTCCGGAAGTGATTATGACTTCTACGTATCTAATCCGACAGGAGTCGGCCCCCCTAGCCAAATTTATCGGACCCCTTTCAAACAAACTTACAATCCGGTTGGGGCGAGTGCGACGCGTGCGGCAAATGCCGCGACGCGCCCCAACAGTTCCGGCTTAGCTGTGATACCGGCTTCCATGCCACGTCCAATTTCAGGTGGCATTTCTCAAAACGTGAACACGCCAGCTGCGACGCAGACGCCGCAGCTTTTGGGACCGTCACGTTCGGAAAATTCGCCTCCGATAGGTAGGCAAGGTCAAACACTCGGCGGGCCATTGTTGGTGGCGTCTCACGCTGTCGTTCCCGCGATGCCCATAGTCGACTTTAGCCAGATGACGCCGGACTTTGGCGCAACCCAAACGCAAACTTTCCGTGGCAATGCTTACGGACCTGATTTGACGGCACAGCCGATGCAGTTTGTCCCAGTATCGAACTTTCAAGAGATCTTTCGATTTGACGTTTCGCCGACCTGGGTAAAGCAACGCTGGGAGAGACTTTCGGCGATACCCGTCGAAAATGGTCTGCACGGACTACGCACGGCTTTGGTGACGGGCACAAATTCGTGGGACCTTAACGGTTCATTGACTTATTACTTTGACCAGAATCATCGTACGCAGCGTATTGGCTTTCGCGGCTGGGTAGGGGATCCGTCACGGTTGATCGAACTTGCCACTCAGCACTTCGGTCTAAAACCGATGCCCACTCATTGGGCGGGACTGTATGTTGCAGAATTCGGTGGTTCTAGGACCGGTGGATTGCTGATGAAAGATCCCGATACAATCGACCGTCGAAACCAAGTCCAAAGAACGGCAGTAATCATGGAGATCAACCAGCCCTCGGGGGAATCTAAGCTGAGCTCAGAATTTGAAGGATTTATGACACCGGCGATGCCAATCCAATAAACGGGCTAAAATTGTGTTGCGACGACCGAGGATTTGACTTTCCTCAACAAACGATGATGAACGCTGGAGCGATCATTTCACGGCGGCGGTACGACTGACAAACTTTCAACAGGTTTCCACGATACCGACTGCTCCGATTTTTCATTGTTTCGCAAAAACTCGGATCCGTTCTCCGACGAATTTGGAAACTTCAAACGAAATGAAAATTAGGTCTTTGACACAGCTGCTAGCAGTCTTAAAATTTGCGTCCAAGAAGGTTAAGGGCACGCCAGCAATGAAGCGGACGGGTTCTTGATAAAATAGGATACGATGCATCGAGTTGATGGGATTTGACTCGCTGTTGCTGTGGCAGGCCGCCCACCTTTGGCCTCGTTGACGTGATAGCTGCTCCCCCCTCCACTGTCTGGTTGAGAACCTGAGCCGACAGGCCCAGAAGGTACTTTTACCGACAGAGATTTCGAATGTATCTGGCCGATAAAAACGTCAGGATGCGACTTTGTCGATAACGGAACCCACCTCACAACCAACTGCCACTTGCGGCACCAAAACGGACGGTGAGATCTCAAAGATTATCTCCGAGATGTTGGCGCGTAAGATCGGCGAGACGAGGTTTGAACTTTGGTTCTCACAACAAATGCCGCTAGAGTTTTCACAGAATCACTTGAAGGTATTCGCGGACAGTAATTTTACTGCGAACCGTTTGCAGAACACCTTTGCCACCGAAATTCGTAGCATCGTAAATCACGTTTGCGGGGCTCATGTTGGCATCGAATTTGTAGTTCAAGCACCACCAGTGAAGAAGACGGCCAAGAACACCACCAGCGGGCAACCCAGCCTGTTCGACTCGGTGGCGTCCCCAGAAAATTCGGCAATCTCAGAAACGAGCGTTGTTGCATCGGCCACTGAGCAACGACCTCCCAACAGTCCGATCAAAGCTGCGAAGCTTGATTTGAAGTCGTTTTGGTTTGGAGACAATAATCAATTCGCCAAAGCGGGTGTCGAACAGATCATGCAGTTGCCGGGGCAGTTTTCACCGCTATTAATCCACGGCCCGTCGGGTTCCGGCAAAAGCCATCTTTTGGAAGCGGCCACTAACGAATATCGCCGGCGGTTGCGAGCCAAACGTTGTGTTTTCTTGACGGCAGAACAGTTCACCAATCAGTTCGTGGCATCGTTGCGAGACAATCGTGGGCTACCGATGTTTCGCCGTAAGTATCGCGACTTAGACCTGTTGGCGATTGATGATATTCAATTTCTGGCCGGTAAGAATGCGACGCTGAACGAATTCCAGTTCACATTGGATCATTTGATTCGTCAAGGCAAACAAGTGATCGTTTCAGCGGACCGTCCGCCGATGGAACTCGATACGCTGGGCTGTGATCTGCTGAACCGATTGGCCAGCGGTTTGATGTGCCCATTAATGTTCCCCAATCTTGAAGGGCGTAAGTCGATCATTAGTTCGATGTGTCGGCAGCGGAACTTCCGTTTGAACGAGGACGTTGTCAGCCTGATTGCTGAACAGATGACGCGCGACGTGCGACGTTTGTCGGGAGCAATCAATCGCCTAAGAGCCGTTTCGATTTCGACAGGTGTTGAGAAAATCACCGTTGAATTTGCGGCGAACGTTTTACAAGATTTAATTTCGCTTTCTGCCATCGGAACTTCGATGGTCACGATCGAACAAGCCGTCTGTACTCTCACCGGACTAAAGTCGGCCGACCTCCGTTCTAACAGCCGCCGTAAATCGGTCAGCTCGGCACGCATGTTAGCAATGTACTTGGCGCGCGAGCACACCAACGCGGCGTTGTCTGAGATCGGCGACTACTTTGGCGGGCGCAGTCACAGCACCGTGATCGCGGCGCGGAAGAAGGTGACGTCTCTGATTAAAGATGATTCTGAGATCGCTCTGGCGAATTCGAATGTGAAAGTTAGAACCGCAATCGACCGGATTCAATCGAAACTCCGTATCGGCTGATTCCGCGAGATCAGCGTTCACCGAGCAACCGGAGATTGCAATGTTCAGTCTTCCACCGTAGCGTGTACCTTTCTCTGTTGAAGCCCCGATAAACCCTACGGATCTTTATCGGATCAGGCCCCCAGTCTTTGGACGTTTCCGAAAATTCAATTAGCTACATGGAATTACAGGGAGCGTCACGATGATTTTCTCAAGTTTGATTTTGTTTCTCACTATGTTTGAAGGAGAGAGATCCCAACCCTACAGTGAATCTCACACGGTTTCACGGCACGGGAATTTTACAACCGAGCGTTCGATATACTACGATCAGAATCATGCCCAGCAGAAAGAGCCATTTCTGGCGGTCTCGCTGAGTTATGGTGGATTTAAACGTCCGGAGGAAAACTTGGTTTCCACGTTAAACGTAGGAAGTATGGCGCTGCGTGCAAGCCTGTCGCCTCCTGAAAATGTAGTTGAACTCAACAGTGAAGCAGTGACAACGGATAGTTACTTTGAAGCAGGTTCGTCGCAGCCATTCACTTTTGTTGGCCGATTTCAAGATCAATCAAACAAGGGATGCTTTGACTGGGTGTTTTTCGGATTCTCTCAAAATCGTGAATACATTGAGATAGGTCTCGGTAACAAGACTCGGCCGATATCAGTGGAGCAGTATCAAGCGGCAGCCCGGGATGGTGAAGTATCTCTTGTTTCGAAACTAACGAAGACAAAACCAATCGCGCCAGATGTTGAGTGGACAAAGGCTGAGGAAGTAAGGACCGAAAACCATGGCAAAGCACTTTCGATCAGAAAAGCGTTCGGGCAAGATTCTGCGACTCCGATAGCTGTCGAATACACAATCTTTACGGCAGGCAACGTGCCAAAATTTAAATGGACAATCACCTCCAGCGGCAGATCAATTTTCGAGACCATTGAAACCAAGATCAATAATACGAATTGGGGCTGCTATCTATTGGACGTTGATAGTGATGGCATTTATGAAATTCTAGACATGCATTCCTTTGCGTTGCGAATCGACAACCCTTGGAAAGTTCGCCTAGTGGCCAAATCCACCCAGCAGAAGATTGAGGACGGATTGCTACGCCGGATAGATGTTAAAATAGAAGATCTGGAGCCGTAAGGTTGTAAGTTGGGCCCCGACGGATCGCCGGAGTTTCTCGAACACGGAATTGGCCCTACTATTCTTACGACGTTTTCGGAGTTTCAGGTTAGAATGCCAGCTGGAACGAATTGAGCAGTGCTTAATGGTAGTGTCGGTGAATAGTCTGTTGTTACGTATAATTGGCTGTGCTTGCCACTCCTTTTGACAGCGCATAGCGGAAGCTGAATCATTGTTTTTACCAAAAGAAAGGCCGACATGAGTACCGCCAGAAAATTCAATCCGGTTTCTGTCGACGATTATTTGCACGGTGAACTTACTTCGACGCGCAAGCATGAATATGTTTGTGGAGAAGTCTACGCTCAGGCCGGTGGGACCAATACGCACAATCGAATCGCGTCAAACGTTCAGGGGATACTGTTTGGCCAACTTCGAGGTAAAGTTTGCCGTGTTTACAACTCGGATACGAAAGTTCGAATTCAATTGGACGAAGGGACGCGTTTTTTCTACCCGGACGCACTCGTTATTTGCGAATCGAATCCTCCAACAGACACGTTTCAAGATCATCCTGTCGTTATTGTGGAAGTGCTGTCGGCATCGACTAGACGGCTTGACCTCGAAGAGAAACGGGCCAGCTACTGCCTAATCCCGTCATTAGAAACTTACATCTTGCTGGAACAGTCCGAAGTCGCTGCGATCGTTTTTCAAAAAAACAACGAGGGTCAGTTCGAGCGAAAAATCTATGTTGGCAGTGAGCAAGTCATTCCCATGCTCGTCATCGAGTCCCAACTCAAATTGTCTGAAGCTTATGAAGCCGTCGAATTTGTTGGCGTTGACGAATCGACGGAGTGATGTCGCAATTTGCTTGCAACAATTTCAGCCAAGTAAGTTGCCTATTCTCAGTCTGCGACCAAACGGAAGCAGAGCGTAGTAAAAGGGGGCATGGATCATCAAGGAACCCGAAATTGCGATGCCCAGCCTTCCGCCGCAGAAAACACCTTTTCCCGTCAAAGCACCGTTTAAGATCTCTACGGATCTTTACCGGATAGGAAGACCCGTCTTTGGATATCCTGAAGACTCGATTTTTGTGCTGGATGAACACTTCCCGACGTACCTTGCGGCGAAGCTAGATTCGCTCAAACGACACCCACAACACTGCAGGTGTTTCCTTCCAAAAAACGTTGAGGGTGCCAACGGCCTGAAGCAGTGCATCTGGGGGTTGCTGGAAAAATTGACGGCTGAGCATTCGCAGTGGTTTGATTGCGATGGCACCGGTTTTGAGAATCGACTGCTGGGAATAAAGCTGCTGCGAAATGGGGCCATCTCAAAAACGGGGCGCGCTGCCCTCTTCTCAAAGCTGAGCCAAGATTGCTGGGAACACTTGGGTCGACTGTCAGATGTCGAAAGACTATTGGACTTCGTCGCGCTGACGTTTCAGGAAGACCTTGTATTTGTGAAGGCCGGCGAAGACAATTCCAAGAGCGATCAGAGAGGCGATTGTGCCGATTGCTTTTTGGTGACGATGCCGACGCATTGGGATCCGCAGGATAAGATTGGGCTCGATTTCAGTTCTATCCATCGACCGGTCGCTGATCGGGCGGTACTAGATCAGGCACATCCAAATTTGATCAAAGCAATGATCAATCAAGGCCCCTTTTTTAGATACAACTGGTCACTGACTTCGGTGAACCAACTTAGCCTCAATCCCAACCTGTTGAAATCTGGTGCTCATTCTTTGGCAGATGAGCAATTAGCAGGGCAGGGCAGTCTGATCGATCGACTGTATTTTCGTGTTGAACGACAAACCGTGAGCTCGTTCCCAGACCTGTCCCGATGTGTTTTTGGAATTCGAATCTACCAACAACCGTTGGCCGAAGCCGTCGCAACCGACGGTAGACGGATAGTTCTGGCAGATGCAATCGCTTCGATGTCAGAGGAAGTGATTCGCTATCGCTCAATGCAAGCATTTGCGGGACGATTGGTTGACCAATTGCGTCAGGTTTAAAGTGGATTCCGCAGAGTGAACCTCTTTATTGGGCACTTTGCGTTTCCCCAAATTGCTATCACTTTCACCGACTCACATTTTCAAATTGGCAAAATGAGTATTTCCGACGCTGTGTTTGTCGATAGAAAAACTGTTCTTGACCCAACATCGCGCGATCTTCAAAGTACGCGCTATTCGATAGGGCTCATTTTCGCTCAATCGCCCAACCTCTCGCAGAAGCTCGGATGAAGCCTTTTTTCAAAGCCGTTTTATTGTCGCTACGCTACAAGTGGTCGATTATCGGAGCTGTTGGATGCGCGGTGATGATTTCATTGCTGTGGAGCATGTCAATTACGACGATCTTTCCGATCGTGAAGATCGTTGTTCAAGATGAAACGGCCATCACCTGGGTAGCGTCTGAAATTAAGGACGGCCACACCACTGTCGCCAACGTCAACGGTGAAGTCGCGGAACTGATGGGCAAGATCGACGCTGCGTCCCCCGACGAAGCGTTGAAACTGGGCCTCAAACTGAACATGAAGAAGGATCGTTTAAAAAGCGAAATCAAACGGGTAGCCTACTACGAAGACTCTGTCCAACCAATCGTCAATAAGTACGCGCCAACGTCTTCATTTGAAACGCTAGTTTGGTCGATCTCGTTTCTGCTGGTCGTCTCAATCCTTAAGGGATTCTTCCTAGTTGGGTCTGCCTATCTAACTGCGCGAGTGGCTAGTAAGACGGTCATGGACATGCGGCGAATTTATTATCGAAAAGCACTTGAGCTTGACCAAAAGCGCATCGATCGCATTGGCACGTCGAACATCATGACGCATCTTTCGCACAATATGCTGATGGTCAATGGCGGGCTTCGCATGTTCTACGGCAAGTGCATTCGTGAGCCAATGAAAATGATCACGTGCCTGATTTGTGCCGCGTGTATTTCATTGCCGCTATTGTTGGTCTCTCTCGTGATGGTCCCAGGCGGCGCGCTGTTGGTACGATCCGTTTCACGACGCATGAAAAATTCCACGCAGTCCGAAATGAAGGGTATGGCGGAGGTCTTCCAATCGCTGATTGAGACATTCCACGCGGTGAAAACCGTAAGAATTTTCAACAGAGAACGCACCGAGCGTTCGCGTTTCAAAAAGTGCTCCGAACTACTTTACAACATGTCGCTACGCATCTCACTATACGATTCGTTGCTAAGACCGATCACGGAAGTCTTGGGGATCATTTCGATTTCTATCGCGCTTTTAGCAGGTGCCTACCTCGTATTGAATCAACAAACACATCTGTTCGGTGACTGGTTGAAGATCACCAACACACCTCTGAAACCAGAACAGCTTATTCTGTTTTATGCGTTGTTAGCCGGTGCCAGCGATCCAGCGCGGAAGATGACCGAGGTGGTCAATGTTCTGGTTCGCGGAGGCACAGCGTGCGAAAATTTATTTAAAACTTACGATGTCGAACATCGAGTCGACTACCCACGTCCTCCAACACCGATGCCGCTGCACTCGAAATCCATCGAGTTTGAGCAAGTGATCTTCGCTTACAAACCGCGCGAAGCGGTTCTGCGTAAGGTCAGCCTAACAATTCCCTACCAGCAAACGCTGGCCATTGTTGGCGGCAACGGATGCGGTAAGTCAACGCTGATGCATCTGCTGGCTCGATTTTATGATCCAAATCGCGGTTTGATTCGGATCGATGGCGTGGATCTAACGCAGGTCAACCCACGTAAACTTCGCCGCCAAATCGCATGGGTAACGCAAGATTCATATCTGTTCCAAGGAACGCTGTGGGAGAATATTGCTTACGGTTCTCGAAACGCGACAAAAGAACAGATCATGGAAGCCGCAAAGATCGCTCGACTGGATGACTTCGTCGATACCTTCCAAAACGGTTACCAAACGGTGGTCGGCGATGACGGAGGACATCTATCGGCCGGTCAACGACAGCGCGTTGCGTTGGCGCGAGCGATCGTCGCTGATCCACGAATCTTTGTGCTGGATGAAGCAACCAGCCAAATCGATGGTAAGACCGAAGGTTTGATCCACGACGAGTTGGCAGAATTCATTAAATCACGGACAACAATTATTATCACACATCGTCGTTCGTCATTGGCATTGGCTGACCGGCTGATCGTAATGCAGGAGGGCCGCATTGTGCATGATAGTACCGTCGAAGAAGCCGATAGAAAGTCGGAACAGTTTCAGCACTTGTTTGCAAAAGCAGCCTAACTTACCACTCCCAATGCAATTGCCTTCGGATGCATTCTGCCAGCTTTTGGTCGTTCAGCTATTTCAAGAACTCTCAAAGGACCACGAGCAGGACCTGCACAGCAGAGCACGTTGATGCAACAAGAGATCGAGACGCACTTTACCTTTGCCAAGGTCACCGCGCTTTCGCTGCTTCATCGCCAGCCAGGCAAACAGGGTCGCTAGCAGTAGGGTGGGCTGATCTATTTTATCAATGAAAACCCTGCTAGTGTGCGGCAGAATCCTGCATTTGAGTATGGAGATTCTTGAATCTGAATATTTCGCACATCCGGCAAACTTTCCCCAATCCCACCCCTCCATTTTACCGATAACTCTTTTGTCGGTTGATCATTTCTCATGTTTGATCTTACCGCGTTGTTGAATTCAGGAACTTCCTTAGCTGGACCCATTATGAGAATCTTCCGCAAATCAAGAAAGAACAAGCAACCCGAACGTCCAGTTCGTCGACGGGTGTTGTTCGTTTCGCATGAAGCCACGCGTACCGGTGCTCCGAAGATCATCTTAAATATACTCAAGCACTTCGCTCAGAATTGCGACATACAATGCGAAACAATCCTTCACACTGGCGGGCACCTAGCGGGCGACTTTGAAGCACATTCTCATGCACTTGACTGCCTGAATTTGCCTAACGATCAACCCGAAGAGATCAAAAAACGAGTCAACCGGTTCGTGAACCAAGAGAAAGATAATCCACCTGTTTTGGCCATCTGCAACAGTATGGAATCGCGATACATAGCGAAGGAGATCGCGGGCGAAAACATACCAGTCATTATGCTGGTTCATGAATTACCGTCTTCTTACAGCGAAGAGGACTACCAGTCGGTCTACGAAATGGCTGAAAAGGTAATCTTCCCAGTACACCACGTCCGCGAGGCAGCTGACGCGAAGACGCCGGTTCCAATTTCTAAGTCGATCGTTCTGTCGCAGGGTCTGTTGAATCCAGAATTCGGTAATACAGTCAAGCGTGACGTAGCCCATTCGCAAATTCGCAGCGAACTTAACATTCCAGAAAACTCATTTATCGTGTTGGGCTGTGGCACCTTGGACTTGCGAAAAGGTATCGACCACTTCGCCGCGATCGCGCGCCGCGTCACTGAGCTAAACCGGGCATCAACACCGATTCATTTTGTTTGGGTCGGCGAAGGCCCGCGCTGGACACACTCTACGTATCACTATGTACAAGTAGACCTGGACAAGAGCAGAGCTCGTGACCACGTTCACTTCATCGGTGAAAGAGCCAATGTCGAGCCCTACTTCATGGGTGCGGACACGTTCTTGATGTCGTCGCGTGTCGATCCGTTTCCATGTGTCATCCATGAAGCGATGGCTTCGTCGCTACCAGTGATCGCGTTTGACCAAGCCGGTGGAGCTCCAGAAGCAATTGATAATGGTGCTGGTTTCGTTGTACCTTACGCTGACTATGAGCAAACGGCGAACGTTATCCGCATGTTGGCCACTCAACCAGAAATTGCCTCAGGGATGCGTATCAAATCTAAAGAGCGCGTGGAAACACGTTACCGCTTCGGAGACTACGGTGACAAAATCATCGATCTTGCGGAAACCATTCTTAGGACCGAGATTCGCCACCCAGGAATGCCGTATGCATCTCCAATTCCTCAGACAATTCCAATGCCTCAACGCTACGCAGCATAACTTTCGGCTGACATATTACAAATTAATCCCCGACGATGAGACTCATCGCTGGGGATTTTTCGTATGCGGTTCGATTTTCTAGGAGAACTGCGAAGCAATATTCAAGCGGTGAGGCGCGAGCCTTCCGGTGCGTGTAAAACCGTACGGCTTGCGCCCAGACGCTACCCTAAAAATGAACTCTATAACAATTCGTCGTAGATTTTCGATACACCATCGGCCATCGCGGTATCGGAGAGCTTTTCTCTTTGACGCTGCAGCGACGAATGGCTCATCTGCATCAGACGCTCTTTATCGCCAATCAACAAATCCAGTTTATCTGCTAGATCGTTGGCGTTGGCCGGTTGAAAAATCAGACCGTCGACGCCATCACGAACCGCTTCAGGGATTCCTTCCACATCGGCCGCCACCACGGGCACCGCATTGGCCATCGCTTCGAGCACGACCATGGGAAGTCCTTCCCCGTAAAGACTTGGAAGCACAAAAACATCCATGCAATCCAATTGCTTATTAACGTCGGTTTGAAAACCGGTCCATTCGATCATATTACCGATCTGCAAACGGTCGACCTGCTGGAGTATTTCAGCTTCGTACTCTGGTGTTTCAAACGGGCCAACAGCGCGAAGTTTTACCTTCGTGCCGCTGTCTTTGAGAATCTTCATTGCGTCAAGCAACACCTCGGTTCCTTTGCGTGGGCGAAAAAGCGCCATCGTCCCAATCGTCCAAGTGTCATCGGAGGCAGTTCGGGGCTGCGCACTTTCTATCGGAGCCACTCCGTTAGAGACCACTCTTAGCTTTTCGATTTCATGTCCTAATCCCTTCATGTACCCCATGAGGCTATTAGAGACACAGATCATTCGGTTAACGCGACGTAGGCTGTACTTTTCCATCATCGTATTCAAACGATTCATAATTCCGCGACTGGAATCGCGCCCGACCGGGCTGTGAACATGGTAAACCAATGGGCAGCCAAGCTTCTTCGCCGCCAGGCTACCGATCATCAGTGTCCGGGGAGTGTGTGCGTGAAGAATTTTGTAATCGAGTTCTCGCGTTATTTCTACGACACGTTTGTAGCACCCAAAATCAAATTTGGATTTCATGTCCAAGTTGAATAGCGGCGTATCAGAAGTCCGAACTTCCGGAAACTTCTTCGGTTTGAGACACACGAATCCCACCTCATATCCGAATTCCGGAAGCGCCGAGGCAAGCAGATCTTGCACACGTTCAGCGCCAGAAAAGTGCTCGCCGTTGATCAAATGAAGCACTTTCACAGTGTCAGTTGCAACGGATTTCAAATTAAGTTCAGCGGCGTCAGCTTTAACAATCACAGGTAGGGCCCATTGAGGGGATTCCGAGGTTTCAATTAGGGAAGCTTACGTCATACTTTGGCGAAGCAAGCCACTAAATTGATCCGGTATAAACCGTATATTCCATATGTTTGAACTCCGAGGCTACGCTCGGTACTGACTTCCGTAAGCCAAGCAACCATTTTATTGAACCTGTCAACGTGTTGAACCTATCAACGATATGATCCCGTCAATGAGCTCACCGTAGGAAAGCTTTAACTTTGTAAGCGGGCCATTTAATACGTCTGTTGGCTTACTATTCGCAATTAGTCATTTGTCGAAATGTTCAACAATACGATAGGCTGACATGAAGTTCCAAATCTTGGTGTATACCAAGGGAGTATCGGGGCAGGGCAAGTTCTTTCTGTCGCTCCAAGGACCGAGGCAGTTGAAACCGAGCTGGAGAAGGAGTTGACTGGTTGAAGAAGCCCATTTTTCTTCGGTTGTGAATCTTTTTCGGAAAGCTGCTTTTGCTCCGGCGGATCTTAGCATTTTGACGGAGGTCACTCCTGTGTGAATGAAGAGGTGACCTTCGGGGGCAACAAACCACCAGCGATTCTCAATTTTTCGCGTGTGAAAGAACCCGGTTGCCGCCCTTTGGCTATCGGCGATTGCTCCGAAACGATCGAGCGAGGGGGTCAGTGGAATTTCGGGGAATTGCGAAAGCATACGTGTTGGCCTCGCGTTCCAAGAGCGCGACGGCGATCGAGCAACCAGGAAAGAATCTAAACTGACCTCAGGCGGCTCGGCCGTCTTTTCTACCGGCAAACCGCTTCTTTGATACGCCTCTAAATCTGCCACACAAGCAACTAATCGCATGACAGAGATGGCCAAGACGCACGGTAGATTCGACGACACGTTCTTTAGACTGAGTAACCGACAACTTTTCATCACCGCTTCCGGCGCTTCCTGATTCAGGTCACCTGCAAAACTGGTGGCCCCTACCGAGTCTATTAGCTGCTTAAGATTTCGATAAATGGTGCGATATCTAGGAAGTTTACCTCTCCACTTTCATCACAATCCGCTTCGGCTTTAAATCCTGAAGCGGACAGAATCGCAATGAACGGCGCGATATCGAAAAAGGTGACGGCACCGTCCAAGTCTACATCTCCCAGTAACACCGCTGGCGCAACACATGTGGCGACAAAAGTTATATCCGCAACCATCAGAATCGGCCCGGCACCAAGATCCAATGTCTCATTAATAGTGAAAGAGCTGCTGATCGTAATATTGTTGCCTGACTGCGTGACGTTGACTGAATCAAAATCCAATGGATTTAATGTTAGTGTCGAAAGATCAATGGTTTGATTGCCTCCCGCAAGATTCGACGGGTCACTCACATTGAAGTCTCCACCCAAGGCAATTGTGTTGGATAGTTGGTTAAAACTAGTGCCAGATAGTGTCCCCGGTGCACCAGGAGTCTCCATAAAAATTGAAACATCGCCAGGCGTCGTTGAAAGCGAAACAAGTCCAAAGCCGAAACTATAATTGAGCCCATCATCGGCAACGAAATTCAGTTGAGTAATCTGTGCGTTTCCAGACGGAGGCCCCAAACTTTGAATATCGATCGCTGCGGTTCCAGATAATGCAGAGCTACTAGAGGAACCGTCAAGTTCAATACTTACAGACGACTGAGCGGGATTAAATGTTAATGGAATGTTTTGAGCTGGTGCGATGGAATTCAAAAATCCAGCGAGCGTGAGTCCAATGATCGACAATTTTTTTTTCATCGTAGGAACCGAAAAGGAGCGACAGAGGCAGGAGATATTAAGCCTTATAATGACACAACCGCATTGGAATGACAAGAAGATTCTGGCTGAGGCGAAAAGCGTTGTGGGCAGAAATGGCCTAATTTTGGAGAAAGCATGGCACCGACGGTAACTCTTGCCGAGGTCGGCTACCAAGGTAAACTAACGGTTGCCCATTGACCACGATTCTCATCCACCGAGACTTCTAAGCTTGTGATCGAACAGTTGGCGTTAGCGGATTGCTTTAGTGACGCAATCAACTGCTGGCCAATGTGCTGGGCCAGCAATTCTGCCGTCGTGTTGGTAATCGGAAGCAACACACAATCCTCAGTCGGGAAAACCCAGCGTTTCTGTTCGAAGTTAACCAACACCTCGCCCTTGTTCGGCTGATCCAAACTAAGACGGATCGTTGGATGTTCTGTCGGCAGCAACATGCGATGGTCGAGCGTCGCAATAATGTCCATCAGACTATCACGCAGCGCGATAAAGTCGATGACGTAACCATTTTCATCCAGCGGGCCAAACACCTTGCACTTTACTCGATAGTTGTGCCCATGAAGTTGCTCGCAGACATTCCCATTGAATGTGATAAAATGAGCGCTACTAAAGACAAGATTGTCTTTCTCGAGAGAAACATGGAATTGATTGTCAGCCATTTTTTCGAACACAAATTTTTGATACTTCGTTTAGACAATTAGCGAAACGGCGGCGTCAATCGGCCAGTCGCCACTCCGACGAACAGCGCGGCCGAGATAAGGTCGGCGGTTGTGCCAGGGTTACGACGATGATGATCGCTACGCAACCAGAAATCAAGATCGCTGACAGAATCCCAGAACGGTGAGAAGTCTTCATCGCACTCCGCAAACTGATCGATCGCTCGCCGCGCATATCCGGCCGATTGAATCGCTATTTGCTCCCCCAGTTTCCGAGCGATTAAACTGTCGGGAAAATGAGCCATCGTTTTTACATGAGCAAAAACAATGGCCGAGGACAACAGCCCCAATCGTGACAATCCTTCCTCGATCGCCGGCAATACAAAATCAAAGACATCTCTCAAACCAGTGCAGTACTGTTTTGCAAGCATGTCGCGTTCAGCAGCGATTCTCATCGCGGTCAAAAGATCGCGCGGAGCAGAATCGTTGGCCCGAACATCGTAGGGTTGTTGTGCAGTCGCATCTCCCGGTTTCGCATTTAGTCCGCCAGCACCGGATCGCGCGATGGCAGCATAGACATCCTGCGCGTCCTTTGGCGTTAAAGCATTAAAAAACTTCGTCAACGTTGTGTTATCCAAGACATCCCCGCGATCATGCACACGAGCCAGCGGACACAACAGCAAGATGATCCCCAGGTTCGTGTTGGTGTTGGTCACCCAAGCCGTTGCCTTAACCGCCGAAAGAATCATCTGGCCAACCCCCACCGGGTGCGACGTGTCTAACGACGCATCAATCGCGTGCCCAAGCGCGACACCGCTGTTGAGAAAATCAATCAGCGTCGCATCTTCGAAATCAGCTGAACGATGAACATTGCCGGGTTTAACGGCTGACACTTCCAACTGACAGACCAGCGTTGCGATTTGCCCAGCGGTGAGCTTAATTTCGTTCTCGGTTACCATTTCAATCAGCAGCTCGCTGGTCAGAGACAGGATGATCCGCCAAAAACTTTCTCACGATCGGCGTGATGCGCTGAGCCTCATCTTCGACGACATAGTGCCCTGCGTTTTGGAACTCCGTTACTTCGGCGGCAGGCCAGTGCGATTGCAAGCGGTGCAAACATTCGGGCCGGAAGCACCAGTCTTTCATTCCCCAGATCAAGTGGATCGGCATGGCTTTGACAGAATCAAGCCCCGCTTCAATTCCTGCAAGCACATCCCATGTTCGATGTGCTGGTGACAACGGAATGTCTTTCACGAATTGATAGATTGCTGTTCGATTTTGCCAGTTGTCATAAGGAGCCAGTAAGCCTTCGGCCGTCGCCTCGGGGAGCCCCCCGGCGCGTTCGGTTGCCATCGTCACGGCCGCCTTGGCAAACAAATTGAAGCCTTGTATCGCGACCTTCCCAAACACAGGCCAACGGCACACGCGAATTCGAAACGGAATATAGGGCGGAGGAAAAGCAGCCGTATTGAACAATACGATTCGGGAGAAACGTTCTCTCAGTTTCAACAACGTCCCCATCCCAATTGCGCCACCCCAATCATGTGCCAGCAGTGTCACGTTTTTCAGATCCAGCGTTTCAACCAACGCGCACGTGTTATCGATATGACTCTGCAAGCAATAGTCGTAGTCGGTCGGTTTGTCGCTGAGCCCACAACCGAGGTGATCGATGGCGACCGTTCGATAGTTCTCAGACAAATCCGAGACCAGATTTCGCCAATAAAACGACCATGTCGGATTGCCATGCACCATCAGGAGTGTCTCATCGCAAGCGTCTCCTTGGTCGATGTAGTGTTGGCGGTGCTGACCGACAGCAACATAACGCGATTCATAGGGATATTCACCAGCCCACTTGGACGTCGGCGAAGGGCAATTGTTTGACTTTTTCTGGGTCACAATGAAAGATTCTGCTCAATTGTTGAGGTTAAAGGTTGTTAATGACGAATTCTAACTTCACTCGGTCCCTGTTGATAGCCTTACTCGATGATGGAACATGGTCCACCGCTGGATCTTCATCTTTGCGACCTACCGGTAGAGCCAAATACGTTTTCCAATTCAAAAGTAACTGGTCAAATTTCCATTCTCTGATTAACCTCTTTTCCAAAGGTCGCCCTTTGGCGACTCCCGGGCGGCTCCCGGCGATTTTCTACCTGATTTTGCTCTTTTCTAGCAAAGAAACCTTATGCACGTCGCAAACACAACTATCGCCATGGATCTGGTTCTTGTTTTGATGAGCCTTGCAACGATCCCACAAGTAGTGGTTGGACAACAGTCGCGTTTGGATCCTTTCAACATTCAATCTTCTGGCGAAACCGCTCAGCAACTTTCAATCGAAGATTTCGCTTCCGAGAATGATTCGGCTGAAGAAGCTTTGGCTGGAGAAGATGATGAGATACAGAATGTAAATTCTTTCTCCAACACTTCGCCTCCGTCGTTATTGGAACTTCAATCGCGCACCCAAGACATCATTGCCAAATCAGCACCGGCCGTTGTCGCTATCGGCGAAACTGGCAGCGGAGTTATTGTCAATTCGCGAGGGCTCATCCTCACCGCATCCCATGTTACGCGCGCCGCTAATCGTAGAGTATCGATCGTTTTTTCCGATGGCCGCATCGCAGAGGGAATTACGTTAGGCTCGAACCTTGCATCGGATACCGGCGCGATTCAATTGCTTTCACCAGGTCCCTTCCCGTTTATTCCTATTCAGGATTCCACAGACACTCAACCGGGAACTTGGTGCATTGCAATGGGCTACCCACTATCTTTTCCGCGTGGAAGACCGGCCGCAGGAAGACTCGGCCGCGTACTTAGCAGAGAAAAAAACGGCAAGCTAGTCTCCGATTGCACCATCATGGGAGGAGACTCCGGTGGGCCACTGCTCAGCCTGACCGGTAGCGTGATCGCCGTCAGCAGTAGCGTAAAACTTGGCATCAATCAAAACCTCTACATTCCCTCCCAACAGTTCATCAGGGACTGGAAAAACATCGCCCTATCGATTGACAAAACGGGACCGGACATGCAGGTACAGGACACGCAGGCACAGGACACGAAGGCACAACCTTCGAATGGCTCGGCCGGCGGGTTCGAGCTCACCAAACGGCCCTCCGGCAAGGCGTATTTTGGTATCAACGCTGAAACCGACCAGGACATTGTCCGCATCCGCGCTGTACACCGCCAATCACCCGCCGAATCTGCCGGCATACAACCCAACGACGTCATCGTCACATTGGACTCCATACCGATAAACAACTTTGCTCAGATTGTTTCACATCTCAAGACGCGCAAACCGGGCGACCTCCTTTTGGTTCTAGTCAACCGCTACGGTTCCTTGATTCGCGCTGAAGTAACCCTTGGGGGAACGAACTGGAGATAGTAGTTCTGTCGCGTTCATCGAAAACCAGCCCTTGCGTCCTCGGTGCATCTCAGATGGCGTACTCTTTTCAAGGCCCTACAATCGTTAACACAACGCGTGCAGCGATTTTTTATTGTCAGTGCCAGCTACCAACTGTGACAGAAAATACACTTATTTTCGGCTTAAAAAAATGAAATGCTTGCTGCCTGCAAACCGCAAAGGCGGACCAATTGAGACAGCAGCAATTCCCCATTGATAAAATGCCCAATAACTGAAACGATTAATGATATTAGCCGACATCTTTGTTGGTAGACTAGATTAGTCATCAGCTGTACTTTTGTTTCACCATGGGGTCCAAAAGTGCCTCACAAGACAACCGGTCATAGAAAAGGTAAGACCAAAGTCCTTTCAAGTTTCAGTTCAGATCTACGTGCCTTCCACGGCTTCGTCAGCTTTGACAGAAATCGAAATCCTTCCAATCACCGCCCGCCTCTTCCACATTGATTCACAACTAAAGTCCTCCAATCCCCCTAGCCCCGTTGCCTCCAAACCAAATTAGCCTTCAAAAATTCTTTCGCCAAACAACGCCATCGGTCCTCTTGCTGATGTTTGTTTGTGGCGCCTTTTTGCCGTCTACGCTTGGCCAAGAATTTTCCTTTCCGTCAGGCGAGGCTCCTTCATTCCAAGAAGGCCCTTCATTCCAAGAAGGCCCTTCATTCCAAGGAGGCCCTTCATCCAATGAAGACTTTTCATCCAGTGAAGACTTTTCAACGCGACCGGACACACGTACCTCAGGTACGTTTTCAATCTCCAGTAAGTCGCCGTCGGACAGCACCTCAAATTACAGCGCTCTATTTTCGAAGCTACAGCCGGCCGAGCATCCCAACCAATTTACCAAGCGCGATTCGGACTTTGAAGAATCACTCCATTCGATCACCGATGAAGTGATCAAATCAGTTGTTCGATTAGAAGGCTCTGAAAATAATTATATTCTTGGCACGCTGGTTTCAACGAACGGCATGATTGTTTCCAAGCACAGCGATGCCAAAAAAATGCAACGCTGTGTTTTTTCTGACGGAGAGTCTTGTCCATTCCGAATTGTGAACTTCGATAAAAAGAAAGACCTCTGCCTGATTCGCGTCAACCGCACCGGCCTAACGCCAATCAAGTTCCGCAGCGACCTTAATCATCAACAACAAATCGGCACTCGACGTCAGGTTTTTCACTCCGTGAGTCCACCGTCCTCAGGCACTCTGGCGTTGAGCGTCGGGCACAATCAAAAGGTTACGGCCTTTGGAATGGTGACAATGGGACTGCACGACTTTAAAATCGCACAACCCGATTGCCCTGACTGCATCGACATGGGCATCACGGTATCGCCATATCCTTCGTTGACGCGCATCAACGGTGTCGTGTATCCCCAACGTAGAGGCATCAAGGTTCTGCGAGTCTACCCGCGTTCAGCGGGTGAGAGCTTGGGATTGTTGGTAGGCGATCTTATCCACAACATCAATGGAGTTAAAATCGCCGAACGTAAGGTGCTCGACCGAGTAACACGGAAGATTCACGCCGGCGATGTGATGACGATGAGGATTTTTCGCGGTGGCCTCCAGCGCGAACTGACCTACAAAATCCCCTCCGCGAAAAAGACGATACACGATCGCTGGGGAGGCGGCCCCTACAGCGAACGCAGGTTTGGGTTTGGCCCAGTTATCGTGCACGACTCCGTCCTCGATCCCCAAGATTGCGGAGGCCCTTTGATCGACGTTAATGGCAATGTGATTGGGTTGAATATCGCGCGATCAATGCGAGTCGCGTCGTTTGCGATTAACATCGAGGACGTCTATCTGTTCGTGACAAAACGCGCGCCAAATGCCAAGTTGCTGTTTCGCGATTGAGGAACCATTGCCCCCGGGAACGTCGGCCTACAAAGCGAAGCTTGTTGGTTTATTGATTCAATACAAATTCGCAGCGCCATCATGCGAGTCCCGGCGCATCAAGAGAATCCACTCGCTGGCATGTCGGACTTATACGCCCTACCTCAGCGCCATCAGCGATATCAGCGATACTTCCAAATGGAATAGATGATCTTTGTACCGGCTTTGATCGTTCCCGAAATCGTACCGCTGATCTTACTGACTCCAACTCGCCGTCTGTAGGCCACGGGAACTTCAATCGTCCGCAGATTTTGCTGGATCGCTTTCATTTGCATTTCGATCGTCCAACCAAAATCTTCGTCGACCATCTCCAACTGCTTCAAACTGCTGTATCTAATGGCACGCAGCGGACCTAGATCCGTGTAATCGTTTTGACCAACAAACGTCCGCATCAACCAGCACGCAAACTTGTTCCCATAAAGACTCTGAAGGGGCATCGCCCCTCTCTCTCGGTTGCCCTGAATCCGCGACCCTAAAACAAAATCTTGTTCTCCCTCAAGAATCGGTTGGATGAGACGCGCGACTGCGTCCACATGGTCACTGTAATCAGCGTCGGCGAACAGAACGACGTCAAAGCACCGACCTTCTTCTTGGATCATCCGATCAACTTCGGCGATCCCTGCCAGACACGCCGCTCCATAGCCGCGTTGCAATTCCTCGATCACGCGCGCTCCGCCTTGCCTTGCACAGTCAGCAGTCCCATCGGTCGAACCATTATCAACCACGACGACTTCCCCCATCGACGGCATGTCATTTAACACCAGTGGCAAGGAGCGTTCTTCATTGAGCGCCGGAATAACGACAGCGACAGATTCGAAAGTGGCGGCTGCCTCAACTGGCTTCATCACACGATTTTCTTTTTTTGAGACAATGCTCATAATTTATTTTCGTCGCGGCAACGATGTTACCGTGTCGACGATCCTGAACCAGAATTATACTGCTGATACGAATTGTTTTGCTGATAGGAATTGTTTTGCTGATAGGGCGAGATCGATTCGGTCGGAGTATAAGTTCGACTGGCTCCGGTGGCCGCAGGAGCTCCCTCATAACCGGGCTTTGACCAAACCGAATTTCCCGTTTGGCAACCAACAATAATGGGGACGATTGCTGCAGCGACAATCGCCGTAAATTTTAACGCCATTTCTGTTCCTCCATGAATTTCAGATTCTCCTAACAGCATTGCATCATGTGCCCCCCGTTGAGACAATACCAACTTCAACTCACTCTTGTGTGAGATTAGGTTTCGTTAGCTTCGCAAAATATAAATGTGGGAAATTATACAGATCGTTTACTTCATTTTCTCTGCCCAATGCACGATTAATCAATCTAAGCTTGACCATCATAATGACGTTGAAATAGAGTGTGGTTCTGCAAGAATTAAAAATCGGCAGAATTTGACGCTGATTCGTTGCGATCGTTCGTAAGACCTGCGACGATCAAGCCTCCAAGGTGAGTAACCAATAAACTCTAGGACTAATTAATCGAATGTCTACGCCCGAAACAATCCAGCTCAACCCTGAGCCCTCCGTACATGAACGTTATTCGGCAGCTTCACAAGAACGCGAACCCGCCCTTTGCTGCCCAGTGGTTTACGACCAAAAATATCTCGAAGTTATTCCTCAAGAGATCATCGACCGCGACTA
>ENA-ORXT01001426-ORXT01001426.1-marine-metagenome-genome-assembly--contig:-NODE-1426-length-32334-cov-8.973060_pt1 | contig 32334 bp, 26 predicted proteins | sample MGYA00237868_ERZ511482 | MGnify/ENA metagenome assembly ERZ511482 | reverse complement strand
GAGCGCGGTGACCGCGCAGAACACGTGTCGGGTGACGGCGGTCCACGAGGTGCCCGTCGACGTGGTCGTCGCCCAGCTGCACGCGGTGCTCGACGATCTGCCGGTGGACGCGATCAAGATCGGGATGCTGTCCAGCGTGGCGATCATCGAGGCGGTGGCCGGGGTGCTGAAGGGCCATCCCCGCATCCCGGTGGTGCTCGACCCGGTCATGGTCGCCAGGAGCGGGGATGCGTTGCTGGCCGAGGACGCGCACGGAGCGCTGCTGGAGCGCCTGTGCCCGCTGGCGACGTTGCTGACACCGAACCTGCCGGAGCTTGCGATCCTGTCCGGGCAGGACGAGGCGCGCAGCGAGGCCGGGACGCTCGCGCAGGTCAGGACCCTGGGCCCCGCCCGGGGCGGACCCGCGGTGCTCGCCAAGGGCGGGCACCGCGATGGCGACGAGGTGATCGATCTGCTGGTGCATGCCGGGGGCACGGTCCGCCACGCGCACCCGCGCACCGCCACGACGAACACCCACGGTACCGGCTGCAGCCTGTCCGCCGCCATCGCGGCCCACCTGGCGAAGGGCGTTGCCCTGCCGCTGGCGGTGAGCGATTCTATCGCCTGGCTGCAGCGCGCGATCGCGGCGGCCGACACGCTCGGCATCGGCCACGGTCACGGCCCGGTGCACCACTTCCACGCCTGGTGGCCGGTACGTTGATCACCGGTTCGAGCTCCGGTCCGAACGTCCGGGCACCCGGCCTGCGCATCGAGGCCGTCTCGCTCGCCCTGGCCGGCCGGGCGGTGCTGGACGGGTTGTCGCTCGACATCGTGGCGCAGCGCTGGCACGCGCTGCTCGGCCGTTCCGGTACCGGCAAGTCGAGCTTGCTGCGGGTGCTGGCCGGTCTGCAGGCGCTGGACGGTGGTCGGACCGTGGCCGATGACGGCGAGCCCCTGCCGGGGCGCATCGCGTGGATGGCTCAGGACGACGGTCTGCTGCCATGGTTGTCGGCGCGCGACAACGTGATGCTGGGCGCACGGTTGCGCGGCGAGCCGCGCGCCGCGGCACGCGGGCGCGCGGACACGCTGCTCGATCGGGTCGGACTGGGCGAGCGCGGCGGTGCGTTGCCGGCCACGCTGTCCGGCGGCCAGCGTCAGCGGGTCGCGCTGGCACGCACCCTGTTCGAGGATCGGGCGGTGGTGCTGATGGACGAACCGTTCTCGCGGCTGGACGCGATCACCCGCCACGAGCTGCAGGCGCTGGCGCACCGGTTGCTGGCGCGGCGCACCGTCCTGCTGGTCACGCACGATCCGCTGGAGGCCCTGCGGCTGGCCGACCGGGTCAGCGTGCTCGCCGACGGCGCGGTGCACGACACGGTGCGCATCGACGGGGCGGCACCGCGCGACACCCGCACCGCGACGGTGCTCGCCCACGTCGACGCCCTGTGGGCCGCGTTGCAGCGGACATGACGGTCCTGCCGCGGGCGCTGCCGGCACTGCTGGTGCTGCTCGGCGCGTGGCAGCTGATCGTGGTGGTGGCGAGCGTGCCGCCGTGGATCCTGCCCGCGCCGGTGCAGGTGGTGCAGGCGCTGCTCGAGCACCGCCGCACCCTGGCGGTGGACGCCGCGGTGACCGGTGGCGAGATCGTGGCGGGGCTGCTGCTGGGCACGACGCTGGGCATCGCCAGTGCCGTGCTGCTGTGCGTGGTGCGCAGCGCGCGCCGCTGGGCGCTGCCGCTGATGGTGATCAGCCAGGCGGTACCGGTGTTCGCGCTCGCCCCGGTGCTCACGCTGTGGTTCGGCTACGGACCCGGCGCCAAGGTGGCCATGGCCACGCTCATCATCTACTTCCCGGTGGTCGCCGCCAGCGTCGACGGCCTGCGTTACGCCGACCCCGGCATGCTGGACCTGGCCCGCACCCTGGGCGCCGGCCCGCGTGCCGAGCTGTGGCACCTGCGACTGCCGGCCGCCTTGCCGTCGATCGGTTCGGGCATCCGCGTGGCGGCCTCCGTCGCCCCGATCGGGGCGGTGGTCGGCGAGTGGACCGGTTCGAGCCGCGGACTCGGTCACGCCATGCTGCAGGCCAACGCGCGCCTGGACACCGACCTGATGTTCGCGGCCCTCGCCTGCCTGTGCGCCATCGCCGTCGCGCTCTACGTCGCGGTCGATCGCGCCCTGGACCGTGCCCTGTACTGGCAGGCCGACCGGCTTCACCTCTCCTCCTCCCCCGAGCTCCTGCTCCGATGATGCGTTCCCGCTTCCTGCCACGTGCCGCCCTGTGCCTGTTCGCCCTGGCGTTCGCCGGGCAGGCGCACGCCACCGACGATGCCGAACCGGTCGCGCTCACCGTGCTGCTCGACTGGTTCGTCAACCCCGATCATGCACCGCTGATCGTCGCCGAGCAGCAGGGCTGGTTCGAGCAGGCCGGCCTGGAGGTGACGTTCGTGGAGCCGGCCGACCCGAGCCTGCCGCCCAAGCTGGTCGCCGCCGGCCGGGCGGACCTGGCGATCACCTACCAGCCGCAGCTGCACGTGCAGGCCGACGCGGGGTTGCCGCTGGTGCGCATCGCCACGCTGGTGGCCACGCCGCTCAATGCGCTGGTGGTGCTGGCCGACGGGCCGATCCGGACCATCGCGGACCTGGACGGGAAGCGCGTGGGCTATTCGGTCGGCGGCTTCGAGGATGCGCTGCTGGGCACCATGCTGGAGAGCCACGGCCTGACGCTCGACGCGGTCGAGCTGATCAACGTCAACTTCTCGCTCTCGCCGTCGCTGCTGTCCGGCCAGGTCGATGCGGTGATCGGTGCGTTCCGCAACTTCGAGCTGAACCAGATGGACATCGAGGGGCGACCCGGACGGGCGTTCTTCCCGGAGGAGGAGGGCGTGCCGGCCTACGACGAGCTGATCGTGGTGGCCCATCGGGACCGCCTGGCGGAGGGTCCGGATGCTGCGGCACTGAACGCGTTCACCGGGGTCCTGGAGCGTGCCGCCGCGTTCATCGTCAACCGTCCGGAGCAGGCCTGGAAGGTGTTCGCCGCCAGCGATGCCGACGGGCTGGACAACGAGCTGAACCGGCGCGCCTGGCGCGACACCGTTCCGCGCTTCGCGCTTCGCCCGGCGGCGCTGGACGGCGCGCGCTACGAGCGCTTCGCCGGGTTCATGCGGGCGCGTGGCCTGATCGATGCGCCGCCGGCACTCGATACCTACGCCCGTCAGCTTCCAGGCCCGCCTCGATGAGCGACCCGCACGTCGAGGTGCTCGGCGCGGGCGTCGCCGGGCTGTGCTGCGCGCAGGCATTCGTGGCGCGCGGTTGCCGGGTCACGTTGCGTGCCGCGAGCGACGGTGCGGACGCCGAGTGCTGTTCGTGGTGGGCCGGCGGCATGCTCGCGCCCCGCTGCGAGCGCGAGAGCGCCGCCCCGCTGATCGAGACGCTCGGCCTGGAGAGCATGGCCCATTGGCGCGAGCACGCGCCGCACGTGGACCGGCTCGGCACGCTGGTGCTGGTCGGCCCGCGCGATCGACCGGACCTGGAGCAGTTCGCGGCACGCACCACCGGGCACGTTCGCCTGGATACGACCGGCATCGATGCGCTGGAGCCGGCGCTGGAATCGCGTTTCGGGTCGGGGCTGCACTTCGACGGGGAGGCCCATCTGGACCCGCGTCGCACGCTCGATGCCCTGCAGCGGTGGTTGCACGCGCAGCCGGGCGTGCACGTGGTGCACGAGCGGCTCGACGCACGACGCCTCGGCACGGTGCCGGATGACGTCGACTGGCGCATCGATTGCCGCGGGCTGGCCGCGCGCGACGTGCTGCGCGACCTGCGCGGGGTGCGCGGCGAGATGTGCCTGCTGCACCTGCCCGAACTGCGCCTGAACCGGCCGATCCGCCTGCTGCACCCGCGCCACCCGATCTACATCGTGCCGCGCGCGGACGGGGTGTACATGGTGGGCGCCACGATGATCGAGAGCGACGAGCGCGGCCCGGTCACGGCGCGCTCGCTGATGGAGTTGCTCAACAGCGCGCACGCGCTGCACCCGGCGTTCGGCGAGGCGCGTCTGCTGGAGAGCGGGGCGGATGCGCGCCCGGCCTTCGCCGACAACCTGCCGCGGCTGCGCCGGCGCGGCCGCACGCTGTACGTGAACGGGCTGTTCCGCCACGGCTTCCTGTGCGCACCGGCCATGGCACGGCGTGCCGTGGAACGGGCGCTCGATGCACGAATCGACCACGAGGTGACGGATGAAGATCACGATTGACGGCAACCCCGTCGAGACCGACCGGGGCGATCTCGCCGCCTTGCTGGTCTCTCTCGACCACGACCCCTCGCGCGTGGCCACCGCCCTCAACGGCCGGTTCGTGCCGCGCGAGGCGCGTGCCGACACACCCCTGCACGACGACGACGCGGTCGAGATCGTCGTGCCGATCGCCGGAGGCTGAGCCGTTGGACGACATCGTGAACGATATCCGGGGCGATGCCGACCCCGTGCTGCTGTACGGCCACGCGTGCGATTCGCGCCTGCTGCTCGGCACCGCCGGCTACCCCTCGCCGCACACCCTGCTCGAGGCGATTCGCGCCTCGGGTGCCGGCATCGTCACCGTCTCGGTGCGGCGCGAGTCGTCGAGCGCCGACGGTGGGCGCGCCTTTCGCACGCTGCTCGACGAGGCCGGTGCCCGGCTGCTGCCCAACACCGCCGGTTGCCGCAGCGTCAAGGAGGCGGTCAACACCGCGATGATGGCGCGCGAGCTGTTCGACACGCCCTGGATCAAGCTGGAGGTGATCGGCGACCACGACACGCTGCAACCGGACGTGTTCGGCCTGGTCGAGGCGGCACGCGTGCTGTGCGCCGACGGCTTCGAGGTGTTCCCCTACACCACCGACGACCTGGTCGTGGCCGAGCGCCTGCTGGATGCCGGCTGCCGGGTGTTGATGCCGTGGGGTGCACCGATCGGCAGCGGACGCGGCCTGAACGACCCGTACACGCTGCAGGCGTTGCGCGCCGCGTGTCCGGACGTGCCGCTGATCGTGGACGCCGGGATCGGCCTGCCCTCGCACGCCTGCGAGGCGCTGCAGATGGGCATGGACGCGGTGCTGCTCAACACCGCGGTGGCGCGCGCCGCCGATCCGGTACGCATGGCCGCGGCGTTCGCGCAGGCGGTCGCGGCCGGGCGCGCAGCGTACGGCGCGGGGCCGATGGCGGCCCGCGATCTGGCCACCCCGTCCTCGCCGGTGGCGGGTACGCCGTTCCGGAGCACGTCGTGACGGAACGCGTCGCCCGGAACCGGCAGGGCGGTGCCGTGCCGCTGTCGCGCTTCTACCTGATCGTGGACGATACCGAGCGTCTGGAGGACTTCCTGCTCGCCGGCGTGCGCACCGTGCAGCTGCGCATCAAGGACCCGGCGGCCGCCACGTTGCGCAACGAGGCGTGCCGCGCGCACGCGCTGTGCGCCGCCCACGGTGCCACGCTGTGGCTGAACGATCACTGGCGCCTGGCGCTGGACGAGGGCATCGGGGCGGTGCATCTGGGGCAGGGCGATCTGGACCGGGCCGATGTGGCCGCGTTGCGCAGCCATGGCGTGCGGTTGGGCCTGAGCACCCACGATCGTGTCGAGCTCGACCGTGCCCTGGCGCTGCGGCCGGACTACCTGGCACTGGGTCCGATCCATGCCACGCAGCTCAAGGTCATGCCGTGGCGCCCGCAGGGGGTCGACAAGCTGGCGCGCTGGAAATCGCGCATCGGTACCGTGCCGCTGGTGGCGATCGGCGGGTTCACGCCCGAGCGTGCGGCGGCCGCGTTCGCGCACGGGGCGGACAGCGTGTGCGTCGTGACCGACGTGCTGCGCCATCCGGATCCGGTGGCACGGGTGCGCGAGTGGCTGACGGTGTGCGGGTAGCGGTGGGCGGACAGCACGTCGAGCAAGATCGACCGCTTCGGTGTCTCGCGTACCCTGTGCAGCGCCGGTGGACCCGGTGGCGCCGTCGCTGCGAGCGCCTTGCCGCACATGCCCGTGCCCACCGCCCCGATTGCCCATGATCCGCTACCCGCTTGTCGCCTCGTTCGTGGTGCCGTGCCTGTTCGGCGCGCTCGCCGGTACCGTGCCGGTACGGGCGCAGTCGCTGCCCGACGAGGGGTCGCCCGCCGTGCCGGCCATCGAGCCCGCGCAACCCGCTGAACCGGTCGTGCCGGCCGGCTTCACGAGCAAGCCGCGCTGGGAGATCGGCATCGGCGGCGGCTACCTGAGCTCGTTCGACTACCCCGGCTCCAGCGATCCGAACCGGCGCGGCATCGCGCTGCCGTTCGTCGTCTACCGCAGCCCGGTCCTGCGTCTGGGCGACGGTGGGTTGCGCGCCGTGGCGGTGGAGCGGGCGCGTCTGAAGGTCGACGTCAGCTTCGGTGGCGGACTGTCCTCCAGCGCCGAATCGGACGGTGTGCGCGAAGGGCTGCCGCAGCTGGACTTCCTGTTCGAGGTCGGGCCGCGTGCGCAGCTGGTGTTCCTGGATCGCGCCATGCCGGACGGCGGGCGCTGGCAGCTGAGCGGCAGCGCGGCGCTGCGCTACGTGGCATCGACCGACTTCTCCTCGCTGGAGGGCCGCGGCGTGCTCGGCGAGCTCGGCCTGGGCGCGGTGCGCCGACGCGTGGCCGGCAGCCGCTTCGACCTGCTCGCACGGCTGAACGCGGTGCTCGCCGAGGACCGCCTGCACGAGTACTTCTACAGCGTGGAACCGCGCTACGCCACGCCCGGCCGGCCGGCGTTCGATGCCGGCAGCGGGTACCTGGGCACCGATCTGTTTGTCGGCGCGGCCTACCGGCCGACGCCGCGGGTGCGCCTGTTCGCGGGGGTCGTGCAGAGCCTGAACGGCGGGGCGGCGAACCGGGCCAGTCCGCTGTTCGAGACCGGCGAGGCGACCTCGTTCGCGCTCGGGTTCGCGTGGACGCTGGTGCAGAGCGACGAGCGGGTGCAGGTCGTCGACGTGCCGTAGGGCAGGGCGGTCGTCCTACGCCGCGATCGGCAGGGCCGGTCCTGGCCCGTTCCCGCCGCCCGGCCGGACGGTCGTCGCGGGTGCCGTGTCCAGGTCGATTCGCCGCGGCCAGGTGAACACGATGGTCGTGCCGCCGCCCGGTGTCGCTCCCAGGGCGATGGTCCCGCCCAGGCTCTCGATGGCCCGGCGCACGATGGCCAGGCCGATGCCGTTGCTGTCGTCGCGATCGGTGCCGTGGGCGGTCACGAACGGTTCGAAGACGCGTTCGCCCACCTCCGGGTCGATGCCGCCGCCGTTGTCGATGACGGACACGCGCACCCAATCGTCGTCGATGTGCTCCAGCGCCACCCGCACGAACGCGGTCGCCGGATCGTGGTGGTACTTGAACGCGTTGCCGATCAGGTTCTCCAGCACCTGGGCGAGCCTCACCCGGTCGGTGCGCCAGGGGGGCGTGCGGCCGGTGACGACCAGGCGCCCGTCCTCCACGCCGAGCGTCGCGCCGATCTGCATCACCAGCTCGCCCAGGTCGGTGTCCACCAGCGTGCGCCGGGGCGCGTCCAGCTCCGAGTACGCCATGACACCCTCGATCATCGCGTCCGCCCGTTCGATGCGCCGGCGCATCTCCTCCAGGTGGCCGAGCGGCGTCGCCACGTCGGTGCCGTCGCGAAGATCGTCCTCGACCACGTCGATCAGGCAGCGCAGGCCGATCAACGGCGCGCGCAGGTCGTGCGAGACGATGCAGGCGAAGTTCTCCAGGCGCTCGTTGCTGTTGGCCAGCGCCAGGCGTTCCCGGCTCAGCTGGCCGGTCGAGTCGAGCAGCCGCCGTCCGGCCTGACCCTGCAGCCACAGCAGCGTGATCAGCAAGGCATCGATGCCGAGCCCGAACAGCAGCACCAGCCACGGGGTGGCGGTACCGGCACCGGCCCGGAAACCGCGCGTGCTCTGCATGTCCAGTTGCCAGTCGCGACCGTACACGTCCAGCGTGCGGCGGGTCTCGAACATCGGGTCCGGGTCGAGCGCGGTGTCCGACCGATCGCCCAGCTCGTCGAGCATCGTCTGCCGGGCGTCGCTGATGCGCAGCCGGATCGTGCGCCTGCCCGGTGCCAGGTCGGCGCGCATCAACTTCGTGAACAGCATCGAGGTGACGACGGCGCCACCCGGACCGGCACGTCCGGATCGGGCCAGCCGGTACGGTGCGACCATGACGACACCCGGCTGTCCGCTGCCGACCAGTTGCACCGGCGAGGTCAGGCTCACCCCGTCGGTGGTGAAGGCACGGTCCAGCGTCTGACGGCGTTCCGCCTCGAAGGCCACGTCGTAGCCGCCGACCCGGCGCTCCAGCGTGGCGGGAGTGGCCATCACGATCGGCAGGTGGTAGCCGTCGTCGTGCGGCGGGCGCAGGGTGAAACCGGGCTGCACGGCACGTTCGGCCTCGAGAAACGCATCGAGCTGTCCGACCGTGACGAGACGTGCGACCGCCAGGCCGTTCAGTTCCGGGTAGCGTTGCTGCAGGTCCAGCGCGGCGGCGTAGGCCTGCCAGCGCTGTCGGTCGGTGTCCCCGCTCGCCTCGATGAACCCGACCGTGGCGCGCAGCAGGCTGGCGTGAGCGTTCAGACGTTCGCGCAACTGCTCGGCCACCTGATCGGCCTGCCGGTCGAAGCGCAGCCGGTTGCGCTCCTCGAGCGTGTGCGCGGCGTACTGCCACGCGCCGAGCGTCACCAGCAGGGAGCCCAGCACGAACACCCGGTGCAGTCGGTGCAGACCGCTGAACTCGCGTCGCCGCCGAGCCTCGGCCAGCCCGGCGGCCCGCCTGCGCTTCGTGGTCTCGCCGGTTCCCTCCACACCTGCCCCCGTCGACGGACAACGCACCGCGCCCGCCCTCGCCTGCAGGGTTCAGCGGCCTGCCACCGATCGACTTGAGCGGTGCGGCCGGGGTCAGCCGGATCCTGTCGCGAACGCAACGCTTGCCAGCGGCAGCGCCACCGCCGACACCATCGCGCTCAGCGCCATCGCCAGTCCGGCGTAGGCACCGGCCCGTTCGCTGATGTCGAACGCGCGGGCGGTGCCGATGCCGTGCGCGACCAGCCCGATCGCCAGCCCGCGGGCGGCATCGTCGTGCACCTTCAGGCGATTCAGCAGCGGCACCGCCACCACCGCGCCGAACACCCCGGTCAGGATCGCGAACACCGCGGTCAGGCTGGGCACGCCGCCGAGGCGTTCGCTGATGCCCATCGCCACCGGAGCGGTGACCGACTTGGCCGCGATCGAGCGCTTCATGATCTCGTCCAGCCCGGTGAGCCGGGCGATCAGCAGGGTGGAGGCGAGGGTGACGACGAGCCCGACGCACAACGCCGCACCGATCGGCAGCCAGTGCCGGCGCAGCACCGGCAGCTCGCGGTACAGCGGCAGTGCCAGCGCCACCGTGGCGGGGCCGAGCAGGAAGTGCACGAACTGGGCGCCGTCGAAATACCGCGCGTACGGGATGTCGGCCAGGTGCAGCACGCTCACCAGCACGATGACCGAGACCAGCACCGGGTTCAGCAGCGCGAACCGTCCGCAGCGATCGAACAGCTCGCGGGCCAGCAGGTAGCACACCAGGGTCAGCGTCAGCGCCACCAGCGGCGAGCCGGACAGGTAGACCCACAGGGCATCCAGTTCGAGCGGTTCCACCTCGATGCGCTCCGGTGTCACTCGTCGGGCTCGGCGCGCGGCGTGTCGCGGGTCGTGCGTCCGCGCATGAGTCGCTGCAGCGTCAGCGCGGTGACCGTCATGCCGAGCAGGGTACTGATGCCCAGCGTGAGCGCCACGCCTACCAGCGCGCCGTCCAGGCGATCGATGTGCACCAGCACGCCGACGCCTGCCGGGATGAACAGCAGCGACAGGTGGGCGAGCAGCGCATCGCTCCCCCCCTCCACGTGCCCGATCAGCGACGGGCGCACGATCAGCACGCACAGCAACAATGCCAGTCCGATGACCGGTCCGGGCAGCGGCAGCGCCAGCAGGCGTGACAGGACCTCGCCGGCGAGCTGCAGGCACAGCAGGATGGCCAGACCGCGCAGTATCATCATGGTCGGTACGGTAGCGCTTCAGCTTCGCTCGCGCCGATCGGATACGGTGTGGGGTGTCACCGGTGCGTCACCGTCCAGCCGACACCCCGTACCGGGGCACGCCTGCCCGTCCCCTTCCGCCTCCACACGGACCGTCCACATGCTTCGAAGAACCTCGCTCGCCGTCGCCATCGCGACGCTGCTGTCCGGCACGACCGTCCTCGCGCAGGACGCCGTGCCGCAGGCCGGCAACGATTGGTACGTGCAGGGGCAGGAAACGCTGCAGGAGCGGTTGTCCCGGCAACCGAACACGAGCCGTGCCAAGAACGTCATCCTGATGGTCTCGGACGGCAACGGCGTGGGCAGCAACTACGCCACCCGGCTGTGGCACGGACAGCAGAACGGCAACTTCGGTGACGAGAACGTGCTGCCGCAGGAGAGCCTGCCGAACCTGGCGCTGGTCAAGACCTACAACGTCAACGCCCAGACCCCGGACTCCGCCGGCACCGCCACCGCCATGCTGACCGGTGTGAAGACCAAGGCGGGCGTCACCAATGTCAACGAGAACGTCAACCGCGGCGACTGCAGCACCGTCATGGACAACGCGGTCACGCCGATCACGAAGATGATGTCGGAGGCCGGCAAGAGCGTGGGCATCCTGTCCACCGCGCGGCTCACGCACGCCACGCCGGCGTCCGGTTACGCCAACTCCGCGGACCGCAACTTCGAGGACGATTCCAGCCTGCCCGAGGGCTGCGAGGTGCCCGACATCGCCAGCCAGCTGATCGGCGCCATGAGCGAGGGCTGGGTGGACATCGCCATGGGCGGCGGACGCCGGCACTTCCTGCCCGCCGAGGTCACCGACGAGGAGGGTCAGGCCGGGCGCCGCACCGACGGGGCGAACCTGGTCGAGCAGGCGCAGCAGGCCGGTGCCCAGTACGCGTTCGACGACGCCTCGTTCGCCGAACTCGGTTCGCTGGAGGACGGGCCGATCCTGGCGCTGTTCGAGTCCTCGCACATGCAGTACGAGTTCGATCGCAGCGGCGAGCCGAGCCTTGCCGAGATGGTCCGGGCATCGATCGAGGCGCTGCAGGGCAACGAGCAGGGCTTCTTCCTGGAGGTCGAGGCGGGTCGGGTCGATCACGCCAACCATGCCGGCAACCTGCACCGTGCCGTCACCGACGGGGTGGCCTTCGCCGACGCCGTGGCCGTGGCGATGGAGCTGACCGATGCGGCCGACACGCTGCTGGTGGTCACCGCCGACCACGAGCACGCGATCGCCTTCAACGGCTACTGCGGGCGCGGTACGCCGATCACCGGGTTGTGCTTCGGCATCAACGGCGAGGGCATCGAGCACACCGGTGTGCCGGAGCTTGCCGATGACGGCCGACCCTACTCGGTGGTCGGGTATCTGAACGGCTCCGGCAGCGTCATTCGCAAGGAAGCGATCGAGGGATCGATGCGCCCGGAGGGTGACGATGCACCGGCACCGATCGGCACCGATGGCGACCGGGTCGCGCAGCGGCTGCTCGACCGGCTGGACGTGACCACCGAGACCGACGAGGCGGGGGCGAGCACCGACTACCGCTGGATCGGCGCACGCGGTCCGCTGACCCAGGAGGAGGCCACCGATCCGGACTTCGTGCAACAGGCGATGCTGCCGAAGAGCTCGGAGACGCACTCGGGCGAGGACGTCGCGGTGTACGCCTCGGGGCCGTTCGCGCACCTGTTCGACGGCACCATCGAGCAGAGCTTCATCTTCCACGTGATGCACCACGCCGCGCTCGGCGCCGAATGATGCCGGACCGCCTTGTCGCCCGTCGCCGCTGGTTGCGAGGCGGCGTGGCGGTGGCGGGTGCCGTCGCCCTGTCGCGCAGCCTGCCGGTACGGGCCGGATCGTCCGAGGGGCCGATCCGGCTGCGCGACCTGTACGAGAAGGACGGCAGCTTCTCGGCATGGGCCGAGTCGCGCGCCGGTTCGCGCGTGCCGATCCGCGGGTTCATGGCACCGCCGCTGAAGGCCGATGCCGATTTCTTCGTGCTGACCAAGCAGCCGATGTCCACCTGCCCGTTCTGCGAAAGCGAGGCGGAGTGGCCACGCGACATCCTGGTGGTGCGGACCAAGCGCCGCTTCGATGTGCTCGCCTACAACATCGGCATCGTCGTGGACGGCGTGCTCGAGCTGGGCACCGAGACCGAGCAGCGGACCGGGTTCGTCAGCAGGGTCCGGTTGATCGATGCGATCGTCGAACGCGTCTGAGGGAGTCGCGCTCGCGGTGCGCGAGTTGTGCGTGCGGGCACCCTCCGGTCGCACCCTGCTGGAGGTGGGCGTCCTGGATGTCGCGCACGGTGCGTTCGTGGTGCTGGCCGGCGCCTCGGGTGCCGGCAAGTCCACGCTGCTGTTCACGCTGGCGGGCCTGCAGAGGCCTGCCAGCGGCAGCATTCGCTGGGGCGCCACCGAGATCGCGACGCTCGGGGAGGCGGCGCGGGCGCGCTTCCGGGCCGAACGCGTCGGTCTGGTGTTCCAGGATTTCCTGCTGTTCGACGAGCTGTCGGCGCTGGACAACGCAGCCCTTGCCGGCGCCTGGAGCGCGCGCCCGGCATCGGTGGTGGTGCGGCAGCGCGCCGCCGACCTGCTCGCCTGGCTGGGCCTGGATGCGCAGGATGCGCGTCCGGTCTCGACCCTGTCCGGGGGCGAGCGGCAGCGCGTGGCGGTGGCGCGATCGCTGGCCGCCGATCCGTCGATCCTGCTGGCCGACGAGCCGACCGCCAGCCTGGATCGCGACGCCGCCGACCGGTTGACGCAGACGCTGCGGCGCATCGCCGACGAGCGTTGCCGTGCCGTGCTGGTGGTCAGTCACGACCCGACCCTGATCGAGGCGGCCGACCGGGTCGTCCGGCTGGTCGACGGTCGCGTGTGCGATGTCGCACTGTGAGCGACGCTCTCGTGTTGGCGTGGCGCTCGGTGCCGGCGGTCGGTCAGGATCTGCTGATGCTGACCGGCTGGCTGATCCCGCCGGCGTGCGCCCTGCTGCTCGGTCTGTGGCGCTACCGGACCGGTCCGCTGGTGCGTGCCCTGTTGCGGCGTCATCCGGGTGTGGCCCTGGTGTTCGTGGGCCTGATCGCGGTGGCCACCGGCCTGGGTCTGGCGCTCGGTGTGCAGGAGCGCGGTATCCGTGCCGGCAGTGCGGGGGCCGCCGATCGCTTCGATCTGCTGATCACGGCACCGGGCAACGACACCGGTGCCCTGCTGGCGGCCGTCTACCTGCAGGGGGCGGACCTGCCGCTGCTGTCCGGCGAGACCTTCCGGCGCATCCGCAACGATCCGGCCGTGGCGATGGCGGCACCGCTGGCGTTCGGTGACAGCGTCGGTCACGCCCCGATGGTCGGCACGACGGCGGCGTTCGTGCGCTACCTGGTCGCAGGCGATGCGGCGGCGGGCGATGCGGCCGTGCTGGACGAGGGACGTCTGTTCCTGAACGCTCGCGAGGCGGTGATCGGTGCGGAGGTGACGCTGTCGCTCGGACAGCGTGTCGAACCGTCGCACGGTATCGGGGGCGCTGTCAGCGGGTCGCACGCTCACCTGCAGATCGAGCTGACGGGGCGCCTGGCGCGAACCGGTACGCCCTGGGACCGGGCGGTGATCGTCCCGGTGGAGACGGTCTGGCTGGCGCACGGCCTGGGCGATGGCCACGCCGCCGACGCGCGCGGCGCCCTCGGTCCGCCGTTCGATCCATCGCGCATGCCGGGTGTGCCGGCGGTGGTGGTGCGCGCCACCACGCCGGGCGGTCACTACACGCTGCGCGAGCGGTTCACGGACGCAGGCTCGATGGCGTTCTTCCCGGCCGAGGTGCTGATGCGCCTGTACGCGGTGCTGGGCGATGTGCGCCGCCTCATGAGCTGGCTGAGCGGGCTCACCCAGGTGCTGGTGGTGATCGCGATCGGGGTGGCACTGTCGATCCTGCTGCGCGGCTTCTCCCGCCGCTTCGCGATGCTGCGCGCGCTCGGTGCACCGCGCCGGTTCGTGTTCTCGCTGGTCTGGACTTATGCGGCGATCCTGCTGCTGGTCGGTGCGCTGGCGGGCATCGGCGTCGGGGTGCTGGCAGCGTCCGTGCTGGCCGATCGGATCACGGCGGCCAGCGGGGTGCGGATGCCGGTCTCGCTGACGCTTTCCGACCTGATCGTGCCGGCCATGCTGGCCGGCGTTTCGGTGCTGCTGGCCGTGCTGCCGGCAGGCCTTCTGGCACGTCGTCCGATCGTTGCCGATCTGCGCGGGTAGCGCATCGGTGCATCGCGCCGATGCGTGCGAGCGGGTGGTCCACAACACCGCGGCCAGGGATGAACTGGCTGCCGGTGCTCGAACGGGCGCTGGCGCAGAATCGGTTTCGCCTGCTGTTCCAGCCGATCGCCTCGGTCGGCCCGCTCGACGCGGACCGTGCGGGCGCATCGGACGCGTTCGAGATCCGCCACCACGAGCTGTTGCTGCGGCTGATCGACGATGATGGCCATGAGGTGACGCCGTTCCGCTTCATCCAGGCAGCCGAGCGCTACGATCTGATGCGTGCGATCGATCGCTGGGTGATCGAGCACGCGATGCGCATGATCGCCGCCGAGCCCGAGCGGTTCGACCCGTCGATCACGTTCTCGATCAACCTGTCCGGCCAGTCGGCGGCCGATCCGGAGGTGCTGCCCTTCATCGCCGGCCTGCTGGACGAACTGTCGCTGGCGCCCGCCCGTTTCTGGTTCGAGATCACCGAAACGGCGGCGATCTCGCACTTCTCGAACGCGGTGGCGCTGATCGATGGGATACACGCGCTGGGGGCGCGGGTGGCACTCGACGATTTCGGCTCCGGACTGAGCTCGTTCGCCTACCTGCGCGATGTGCCGGTGGACGTGCTCAAGATCGACGGGCAGTTCGTCAAGGGCATCGCCGTGGACCCGGTATCGCGAGAGATGGTGCGGGCCATGGTGCACGTGGCCCGCTCGATGTCGCTGCAGACCGTTGCCGAGTTCGTCGAGGACGATGCGGTCATGCAGGAGCTGGGTGCCCTGCAGGTGGACATGGCACAAGGGTGGCACATCGGCCGACCCGTCGACGTGGACCGGGCGTTCCCGCGTGTCGATGCGACGATCTCGCCGGACGCAGCGGCCGGGCGCGCGGCCTGACGCGCGGCCTGAGAGCGACCCACCGACGAGCCGTGGGAGGCATCAGTCGCCGATGGCGTGTGCGACCCGGACCGATGCGTTGCCCTCGAGTGCCGAGGCGGGCAGATAGGCGACCGCGTTGGGGGTCCCGCCGAGCCAGTCGATCAGCGCCGCCAACGAGGAGAGCTCCTCGGGCGGCAGGGAGCGGCCCGAGAAGCGTAGTCGCGACCAGGCGGCACCCACCTGGGCGTCGCTGCGTCCGAGCGAGTGACGGTTGAACGCGCTGTCCAGCGGCGAGTAGCGGGCCAGCACCGCGGTGGAGCCGTCGGACAGCCGGCGGCTCTTGCCGAGAAACAGCTTGCGGACCTCGCGCGCGTCCATGCCGCTGATGCCGGTGCTTGCGTTCACCGCGACCACCAGGCCCTCGGACCTGACGGGCAAGGGCAGCAAGGCGAGAGCGAGCAGCAGGGTGCGGCGTCGAAGGTCGGGAGCATCGCTACGCATCAGAACAGCACGTCCATCGAGATGGCCAGCAGGGTCACGTCGGTTCCGGATGGCGCACGGGTGTCGTCCGAGCTCCGGTACAGGCTGACCCCGGTGAAGCGACTCGCGACATGCTCGACCTGGCTCTTGAGCGCGATGTTCGGTGCTACGTCCCAGCGCAGGCTCACGCCGAAGCTGCGCTGATCCTGCTTCGTGTACGCGCCGTCGAGCAAGCCCTGCAGCGGGGCGAGCTGCTCGAGCGGAGGCAGCTGCACACGCCGGTCAGGGTCGACGTCGCGGTAGGCCGAGGCCAGCGCATACGGGGTGAACGCGCCCAGCCGCCATCCGGCGCTGACGGCCCAGCCATCGACGTTGGCCGCGAAGCCGTCTATGCGCCGACGCACGTACTCGCCATCGACGAACCAGTGGCCCGGGTCGTACGACCCGCCGATCGCCTCGAAGATCGTTCGCACCCGGTCGCGGTCGAAGTCGTCGCGGGCCGGCACCAGACCCGGATCGAATGTGGCCGCCACGCCCAGACCCTGGCGTACCGCCTCGATCCCCTCGAACGTCAGGGTGAGATCGGTGCGGCTGTGCGCCAGTCTCAGCCGGGCGGAGCCGTGCTCGGCATCGACGATGACGGCGAGAAAATCGCGTGCGTCGAAGTCGGTACCGTCGAAGTTTCCCGAGGAACGACCCGCCACCACTTGCAGGCCCCACAGGGTGTCACCCGTCTGGGCCTCCAGCGACACATCGGCGGCATCGAGACGCTCCAGCGGGATGATCGAATACAGCCCGTCGGGCGACCGGATCGGCACGTTGGCGTAGCCGACCGAACGATAGTCCGAAATGGCGAACGCGGGCAGGCTCATGCGTCCCGCGCGGATCGCGACGCGATCGTCCGGGCGCCAGCGCAGGAAGGCCCACTCCGCCTCGACACCGACGTCCCCGTCGCTGCGCTCGCGCGCCTGCAGCTGCACGGTGGCCGACAGGGCGTGCCCCAGGGCGGCATCGGCCTGCACGCCGATACGGGTGTCCAGCTCGAACGAGCCGGAGGCATCGGCACCGTCCCGAGCACCGCCCGTTCGGTACTCGGCCTCGCTGTGATCGACCGCCGCGTACCCGAGCGTGCCGAAGCCCGAGAACACCACCGACGGACGCTCGTGCGCCGCCACCGCTCCGGCAGCGGCGCACAGCAGCGCGAGCGGCAGCCGGCAGGTCGATCGTGACGGGTGGCAACCCGTGACCGGGAATGTCGTCGCGAAGGGAATCGAGGTGGTGCAAGGATCGGGCCGGCCCCCGATCCGTGCGGGTGCCCGCACGTGCGTGCGCCGCGTCATGTTCACAGCGTCCGGCAGATCACACCGGCAGTGCAGGTGTCGCGCGACTGTCCGGGCGCAACCGGTCAGGCGGCGGGCGGTCGTCCGGACAGCGCCTTCGCGACCCGTCGGCAGTCCTCGACCAGCCCGTCCGGCACGGCCCGCCCGGACGGCGTCGCGAAACGCAGCGTGTCGAAGCGTCGGGCGATCGATGTCAGGCGACCGTGCTGATCCGGGTGCTCGCGAGCGATCCGTGTCAGCCAGGCCGTGCCGGTCTCGCCCGGGTTCCGCACCGATCCGGAGCGGCGCAGCTGCCGCTCCAGGCGTTGCCAGGCCCGTTCCGCCGGCGGCAGACCGTCGCGCCGCCAGCGCGCCGGCCACGGCGGCCGCCAGCCGAGCACCAGCGCGCTCCAGGCACCGGCCGCCAGCAGCACGCCCAGCGTCAGCTGCCACAGCAGCGGCGTGCCGAGTCCGAGCCGTTGCCACAGCTCGCCCTGCGAATCGTCATCGAAATCCACCACCAGACGCTGCCAGCCGTGGTTGACCCGGTCCCAGCGCAACGCCACCGCACTCAGCCAGCCGCCCTCGCCGCGCGACAACAGCGACAGCGGTGCGCCGTCGCCCAGCGCCGCGGCGGAGCCGGTGCTCACGCGCGCGGGCGCGATCGCCGCGGTCGGGTCGAACCGCTGCCACGCGCCATCGAACCAGGCCTCGGCCCAGGCGTGCGCGTCCGACTGGCGCACGATCATGTAGTCGTCGTTCATGCGTCCGCCCTGGTACCCGGTCACCACGCGTGCGGGGATGCCGGCGGCACGCATCAGCACCACGAAGGCCGAGGCGTAGTGCTCGCAGAAGCCTTCCCGGGTGTCGAACAGGAACGCGTCGACCGGTGCGTCGCCGAGGGTGGCGGGGGTGAGCGTGTAGGCGAAGGGGGCGGCCGCGAAGCGGGTCAGCACCGCCTGCGCGTAGGCCGCGGGCCCGGGGTGCTCGGCGCGCAGTCGCGCCGCCAGCCGTTCGGTGCGCGGGTTGAGCCCGGCCAGCGCCGTCAGGGACGCATCCGGCGCGTGTTGCGTGGTGCGACGATCGCTCAGGCTGGAGCGCTGCCGGTAGCCGAGCACCCGCGTCACGGGTTCGGGTGCGAGCAGCTGACCGTCGGCGGCGAGCCGGGCGAGCGGTGCGGCTTCCGAGCCCGGGGCGTCGGAGGAGCGCGGCGCACCGACCGGCCACTCCAGCGCGAACAGCCAGCGCTGCCGGTGCGGTTCGAGCAGCACGCTGTAGCCGATACCGGCATCGACGCCATCGACGCCATCGACGACATCGGCGACGGGGCGTGCAGAGCGCATCGCCCGGCCCGCCTCGCCCATGCTCCAGCGTGCCCCGTCGAACCGGTCCAGCACCGGGCCGCGCCAGTAGCGATCGCGCCGTGCCGGTACCGCGCCGTCGAACTCGACCCGGAACGCCACCGCATCCGACAGCGTCAATGCCCCGATCGAGCCCGGCGACATGCTGTCGGACAGGCCGCTGGTGGCCATGCCGTCCTCGGGCAGCGCCCACAGCGGTCCGGACAGGCGCGGGAACACCACGAACAGCAGGATCGCCAGCGGGGCGCCCTGCAGCAGCATCGTGCCGATCAGGCCGAGGTTGGCGCGCAGCGGCGGCGCGCCGACCGGATCGCGCAGCACGGCGAGCGCGTGGCCGAGCGCGAGCACCGCCGGCAGCGTGACCAGCGCCGCGATCAGGGTCTGCGAATAGAAGTACAGCGTCAGCAGCAGGAAGCTGGACAGGCACAGCAGCGTGGTGGCGTCGCTGCCGCGGCGCAGCTCGGCGAACTTGGCCGCCACCAGCAGGAACAGGAAGGCGACCGCCGGATCGCGCCCGATCGCGTAGCCGTAGTGCCAGCGTATGCCCGCCGCGAACACCACCGCCAGCACGGTGAGGGCGACCGAGGACAGCAACCGGTCGAGCAGGACCAGCTGCGGCCGGTGCGTGGCCAGCAGCCGCAACCCCACCAGTGCCGCACCGCTGACGCTGACCCACACCGGCAGGTGCAGCGTGTGGGGCAGCTGCACCAGCAGCAGCAGCAGGGCGAGGGCGGCGAGCGTGCGCGCATCCACCCCCGAGGTGGACGGGCGCAGTCCGCCCAGGCGCAGCCGTGGACGCTGCCCGGTCATGGCGTGCTCATGGCGTGCTCATGGCGTGTTCACGCCGTGCTCACGGCGCGGTGCCGTCGGCCGACACCCCGTCCCGGGTTCCGTGCAACGCCAGCGCGCTCAACGCCTCGTGCCGGTGCGCCGCTCCCAGCGCGTGCGCAAGCGTGGGTACGCCGGGCAGGGCGAGCGAGTAGGGCGTGCCGCGGCGCGTCGCCTCCAGCACCCAGGCGCACAGGCGGGACAGGCGGGCCTCGGTGCCCGGCAGCGCGGTGGCTTCCAGGTCCAGCGTGGTGCGGGCCGGACCGTCAGACCGTTCGAGCAGCCGCACCTGCAGCGCCGTGCCGCGGGCAGCGCTCTTCCAGGCGATGCGCGAGGGCAGGTCGCCGTCCACGTAGGGGCGAAGCCCCGCCACGTCACCGTCGGCGGCGGCTCGGGTGCCGCCGCGTCCATCGCCATCGGCGCGCTGCGGCAAGGGTGGCGGCGCGCGCTCCGGGGCGGGAAAGACCAGCGCCCGCACCGGGGCGTGCGCGTAGCTCCACGTGCGCCACAGTCCGATCGGCCAGTCGCTGGCAAGCGTCACGCGGCCGAGCGGGAGCGCACCGCGACGCTCGCCCGGCACCACGAGCGTGGCGACGCCGGTCGAGCCGGCCTCGAGGTCGATCCGGGTCCGTGCCCGGCGGTCGCGGGTGACGAGTTCGATGCCGCGGCGCGCGCGACCCGGCAACGTCACCAGCGTCAGCCGGAAGGCGATGCCGTCGCCCGCGAACCCGTCCCCGGCACGGATGCCGGCCAGCTCCAGCCCCGCCAGGTTGCGGTAGGTGTGCAGCAGCGAGGCGGCGAACAGCCCGGTCAGCAGGAAGCACAGCGCGTAGCCCAGGCTCAGCGCGTAGTTGATCGCCGCCACCAGCATCAGCAGCAGCACCGCCAGGAACGCCCAGCCGCGCCGCGTGGGCAGGATGTAGATGCGCCGATGCTCGATGCGCAGCGGCAGCGCATCGTCCGGCGAGAGCCGGAACACCCGCCGCCCGATGCCCTCGACCCGCCTGTCGGCATCGCTCATGTCGGGCTCATGCTGATGGTCTCGTCATGCTCGGCCGCTCAGGGGCAGTCCACGCGCTCGAGCAGCGCGAGCGCGGCCTCGCGGCCCGAGGCGACCTGGCCGGTCAGCCGGTGCCCGGCCACGGCCGGGAACACCGCCTGCACGTCATCGGGCAACACGTGGTCGCGCCCCTCCAGCCAGGCCCAGGCGCGGCACAGCCGCACCAGCGCGATGCCGGCACGCGGGGACAGCCCGGGCGGGGCGTGCTCGCGGGTCGCGCCGATCAGCGCCTGCAGGTAGTCGAACAGCCTGGCACCCACGTGCACCGCCTGCAACGCCTCGCTCCACTGCAGCAGCTGCTTCGGATTGGCGACCGGGGCCAGGGTCGCCGACAGCGCACGCCGATCGCCTTCCTCCAGCAGCCGGCGTTCGGTGGCCACATCCGGCAGGCCGATCGACAGCCCGACCAGGAAGCGGTCCAGCTGGGACTCGGGCAGGGGAAAGGCGCCGAGCTGCTCGCTCGGATTCTGGGTGGCGATGACGAAGAAGTCCTCGGGCAGGCGGTGGGTCAGCCCGTCCACCGAGACCTGGCGCTCCTCCATCGCCTGGAGGAGCGCGCTCTGCGCCTTGGGCGGCGCACGGTTGATCTCGTCGGCCAGCAGCACCGAGGTGAACACCGGCCCGGGCCGGAAGCGGAACGCGTTCGTGTCGCGATCGAACACCGAGACGCCGAGCACGTCGGCCGGCAGCAGGTCGTTGGTGAACTGCACCCGGTTCCAGTCCAGGCCCAGCGTGGCCGCCAGCCCGTGCGCCAGCGTGGTCTTGCCCACGCCCGGCACGTCCTCGATCAGCACGTGGCCACGCGCCAGCAGGCTAGCGAAGGCCAGCTGCACCGCCGTGCGCTTGCCCAGCAGCACGGTGTCGAGCTGGGCGAGCACCGCGTGCGGATCGCCGATGGCGGCGACCCGGGCGACGGCGGACGGGGCGCCGTGCGGGTCGTCGGTGCGGGTCGCCGTGGCCTGTCGGATCATGTCGAGTCGGGACGGTTCGGTTGGCATCGGTAGAGGTTAGCGGCTGCGGACGGAGCGGCTGCAGGGGGGCGCTCGTGGAGGTGCTCCGGGTGCGAAGACGGGGCGCCGCGCTCGGCCGACGCGCCGGCGGCACGAGCCGGTGCGATGCCTGACGTGCCGGCACGACGGTGCGGGCCGGTGCGGTTGCTATACTGGCGCACCGCGTCCGCGGCACGCCCACCGCCGCCGTCTATCGCGTGAAAAATCCCTTCAAGTCCTCAGCCGTTCCCGCCGCCGATCCTGCCGAGCGCCTGTCGCGCCTGCAGGCGCTGCCTGCCGACGATCCCGACACCGACGAGCGGCTGGAAGCGGCCGCCCGCGACGACGAGGATCTGGAGGTGCGCCGCGGTGCCACCGCGGCCCTCAACGACCCTGCCCGGCTGCTGGTGCTGTTTCGCACCGGGACGATGCGCCCGGTACTGGGCGACGTCATCCGCGCCCGCCTGGCGGAGCGGTTCGAGGCCGGTGCGGTCGACGATTCCACCGCGCGCGGTTTCCTGGATGCCGATCCGGCCGCCCTCGCACCGCTGGTCGCGGCCCGTGCCCGTGACGAGGCGCTGCGCTCGGTGGCGCTGGGCACGATCGAGGACCAGTCCGAGCTGCTGCGCGTGGTGCTCGATTCGGGCTTCCACGATGCCCGCTCGGCCGCGGCCGAGCGGCTGAGCGACGAGACGATCATGCGCGAGGCCCTGCACAGCGCGCGCAATCGCGACAAGGCGGTTGCCCGTTCCCTGCAGCAGCGTCTGGACGCCTCGGCCGAGGCGGCCGGTGCGCACCGCGAGGCCGAAGGCGTGCGCGATGCGACGCTTGCGGCGATGGAGCAGCTGGGCGAGGCGGTCTGGTCGCCACAGCACGCGGGCCGCCGCCAGGCGCTGGTCGAGCGCTGGCGATCGCTGGAGGTATCGGTCATCGCCGATGCGATGGAGCGGTTCGCCGCGGCCGAGGCGCGCGTGCAGGCCGTGCTCGAGGCGCACGTCGAGGCGACGGCCCCGGTCGGCGAGGCTGGCGCGATCGATCCGGCCGTGTCGACCGGCAGTTCGCCCACCGGGACGACGAGCGAGGGGGCAGCGGCCGAGGAGGGGGCGTCGGACACGTCGCCATCGGCCGTCGGGACGATCGACGGGTCGAGCGGCGAGACCGGCGATCCGGCCGCGGGCGCCGTCCCCGCTCCCGAGCAGGACATCCTTGCCACCGACCTGCCCCGCGTCGCGCTCGACGAGACCGCGCAGCGCTTTCTCGACGCGTTCGCCGGGACCGGGCTCGAGCAGTTGTCGGGCGTGCAGGCCACGGCATCCGACGAGCAGGCGGTTCGCCTGGACGTGCACCGCACCGCGGTCGGCGTACTGTTCGATCCGCCGTTCGCGATGGCCGGATCGCGTCCCGCGGCGGTGCAGCAGCGCATCGTGCGGATCATGGCCCTGCTCGACATGGACACCGTGCTGCCCGGCATCGATCCGGAGGCCGTGCCATGGATCGCGCCGCTCGCCGAACACTACCGATCCCTGGTGCAGCGGCTCGATCAGGCCCGTCAGGAGTCCTCGGACCGGCTGCGCGCCACGGTCAAGCAGTTCAACGTGCTGTCCGGACTGGTCAAGGAGGGCAAGTGGGCGCCGGCCACCAGCCTGTTCCGGCGTATCGAGAAGAAGATCTCGGTGATGGAGGATGCGGAGCGGCGCGAGGTCGCCGACCGGCTCGAGCGTGCGCGCGGACAACTGGCCGAGATGGCCGACTGGCAGGACTTCGCCTCGCGACCGAAGCTCGAGGAGGCGGTGGCCACGATGGAGGCGCTGGCACAGGCCGAGGACATCAAGCCGCCGGAACGTGCCAAGCGGGTGCGCGAGCTGCAGGCGCAGTGGAAGACGATGGGTGCGAGCCGTGCCTCCAACGAACTGTGGCCGCGCTTCAAGGTGGCGGCGGACGCCGCCTACGAACCGTGCAAGGCCTGGTTCGAGGAGCGCTCGAAGGAACGTGACGAGAGGCGCCAGGCGCGCATCGCCATCGTCGAGGAGCTGGAGGGCGCGATCGAGGAGACGCGCACCGGCGAAAACGGCACGGTGCCCGACCCGAGGGCGCTGCAGTCGCGCGTCTCGCGTGCCCGTCAGGGCTGGTCGCGCACGCGCAGCAACGATCGCAAGCCGGACAAGGCCCTGGAGGCGCGCTTCAGTGCTGCCCTCAAGCCGTTCGAGGCCCTGCTGGTCGAGGAGTACCAGCGCAACGAGGCCGAGAAGAAGACGCTGGTGGAGCGCATGACCGAGATCGCCGCCGGTGACATCGATCAGCACACCGCCAACCGGGCCAAGAGCCTGCAGAGTGCCTGGAAGCTGGTCGGTCCGACGCGGCGCAAGCAGGACCAGGCGCTGTGGGAGGCGTTCAACGAGCAGGCACGCACGGTGTTCTCGGCCCGCCGCGACGCCTCGCGCGAGCAGAGCCGCGCGGAACTGGCCCACGTGTACCGCGGGCGGGCCATCGTCGACGAGCTCAGGAAGCTGTCGCGCGCGCAACCGGTCGACGAGACGGCGGTGCAGGCCTTGGCCGCGGAGTTCGAAGCGCTGGCCGAGTTCCCGGAGCGGGACCAGAAGGGCCTGACGCGCGCGTTCCGCGAAGCGCTCGACGGTGTCTCGCGCCAGCGCGAGAGCGGTGCGAAGCGTCGTGCACAGGCGTCTCGCGACGAGGTGCAGCGACTGGTCGAGCTGTGCCAGCGGGTCGAACGGGCGGTCGAGGCCGCGGCCGGCGGGGCGGATCCGGGCGAGAACCCGGCCACGCTCGGCGAGGAGATCCTGGATGCGTGGAACAACGCCGGTGGCGAGGCGTCCGCTCCGCGCGAGAATGCCCGCCTGCTCGAGCAACGTCGCGATGCAGCGCTCGCCCACCTGGCCGACGGCACCCAGCCGGACTGGTCGACGGGTGAGGAGCTGCGCCGAGATCTGCTGATCCGCATGGAGGTGGCGGCCGACAGGGAGACACCGTCCGAGGATCGCGCTCGCCGCATGGCGTTCCAGCTGCAGAACCTGCAGCAGGGCATGACGTCGGGTGGCGTGTCGGACACACGCACCACGCTCGCCGAGCTCGAGCAGGCATGGCTGGTCGCGCCTCCCGCCCCTTCGGCGGTGGCGGCAGCCCTCGAGTCACGCTATCTCGGGGCGGTGGGACGCTGAACGGTCACGTCCGGGGCGGTCGCGGGAACGGTTGCAGGGACGGTCGTTGAACAGCCCGTCGTTCGACGAGCTGACGCGTGCCGTCGCCGAGGACCGGTTGCGCCTGCACTACCAGCCGAAGGTCTGCCTGCTCAGCGGTGAAGTGACCGGGGCCGAGGCACTGGTGCGCTGGGAGCACGGTGATGACGGCGAGATGCTCTCCCCGGACGCGTTCCTGCCGCTGGCGGTGGCCGAGGGGATGCTGCACGACATCACGCTCAACCTGCTCGACCAGACCGTGCAGGCGTGCATCGCGTTGCGCGCCACCGGGCGCGACCTGTCGATCTCGATGAACGTCGCTCCCGATGACCTGGAGTCGCAGACCATCAGCGACCGGATCCGCAGCCTGCTCGATACCGGCACCATCACCTCGTCCGAGCTGCAGATAGAGATCACCGAGAGTGCGGTGATGAGCAACGTGGAGCGGGTGCGCGACGATCTGCAGCGGCTGGTGTCGATGGGGATCGCCGTGCTGATGGACGACTTCGGGGTCGGCTACTCCTCCATCGACCGGCTCAGCCAGTTGCCGTTCTCGTCCCTGAAGCTGGACCAGGGCATCGTGCGCCGCATGGGCACCTCGCGGCAGAACGTGAACACCGTGCGCGCGGCGATCTCGATGGCGCGCGAGCTGCGCATGACCTCGGTGGCCGAGGGCGTCGAGTCCGAGGGTGCCTACCACTTCCTGATCGCCTGCGGGTGCGAGCAGGCGCAAGGCTTCTTCATCGCCCGGCCGATGGCGCTGGACGACTTCACCGATTTCCTGGCCTCGCCGCGCACGTTCGCAGGTTCCCAGATCGGTCAGGTGCAGCAGGCCGTGCTCAACCTGCTGCACCAGCGCAGGAACGTGCTGGACGCCGCCTTCTGCGTCCGGTTCGGTCAGGAGAGCGTGCTGCCGTCCGTCATGGATCCGGAGCGCAGCGTGGCCGTGCAGGGTTCCCGTGTGGGTACCTGGTACTGGGGGCCCGGCCAGGGGCTGGCCGACAGCGAGCACTTCCGTGCCTTCGAGTCACCGTTCCGGGAGCTGTACGCGCTGAGCGAGCACTGCCTGGAACTGGTCGGTGCCGGGGTGTCGGACGCCCGTCTCGATACCGCACTCGCCGCCCTGGACGCCGGCACCGACCGGGCGATCGCACTGCTGCACGCGCTGGAGCGCGAGCTGGTGAAACGCCCTGCCGACGGGGCTGCCGACGGGGTTGCCGACGGGGTTGCCGACGGGGCGTCCGGCACCGCGTGACACGCCGTGCCGTGCGAGCGCGCGGTGCGAAGGGATCAGTCCTCGGGACGGTCCCAGGGGGCGTTCGGGGTGAACTTCTCGATCATGAAGTCGGTGAAGGCCCGAACCTTGTTGCTCAGGTGCCGGCGGTGCGGGTAGACCAGCTGGATGCTGGAGCTGTCGGTGCCGTGATCGGCCAGGATCGGCACGATCTTGCCGCGAGCGATCGAGGGCTGCACCACGTAGGTGGCCAGTCGGGCGATGCCCAGACCCGCCTTCACCGCCTCGTGCAGGGCGGAGGCGCTGTTGGTGTGGAAGTTGCCCTTCACCCGTTGCGTGCGTATCCCGTTCGGCGTCTTGAACTCCCAGTCGTTGAAGTGGCTGATCGAGGAGTGCGTCAGGCAGTTGTGGTTGATCAGCTCGTCGGGGTCCTGCGGTGTGCCGTGAGCCTTGAGGTACTCGGGGGAGGCGCAGATCACCCGCTTGTTCACCGCCAGGCGCCGGGCCACCAGGGACTCGTCGGTCAGGCCGTCGGACAGCACCAGGGCCGCATCCACCCCTTCGCCGACCAGGTCCACCTGCCGCTCGCTGAGTTCGAGCTCGACCCTGAGTTCCGGGTGCCGTGCCATGAACTCGGGCATCAGCTTCACCATGTGGATGCGCGCGAACGCCGAGATGGTGGTGATGCGCAACGTGCCGCTGACCCGGTCGTGCAGGGCCATGACCGCATCCTCGGCCTGACGGATCTCGTCCAGGATCGAGCCGCAGCGCTCGTTGAAGGCATTGCCCTCGGCCGTCAGGCTGAGCTTCCTGGTGGTGCGCTGGAACAATCGGGCGCCAAGCCGGTCCTCGAGCCGGGTGATGAGCTTGCTGACCGCCGAGGGGGTCAGGTCGAGCTCGCGTGCCGCTGCCGAGAAGCTGCCCAGGTCGGCCGCTTTCGAGAACACCAGCATTTCGGTGTACTTGTCCATCCGGTCAGGTCCTTGAATTCACGATTGCTGGTATTTGCAGCAGATTATGCGCCTTGAGGGCGATAATAGCTCACAGTTTATCCGCGACTATGGCACGAAGCGACGATTTGTGAAGTGTGCACCTAGGCCTGGCAACGATACGGAACGGCCATGAGTACCGTATCGGCGGCGTACCCCGTGCCACTTGAGGAGCGATGCCCCGCGTGTACGCCTTCTTCGAACGTCTGATCGATCCGTTGACGGTGCACCGCACCGCCGAACGGCCGCCCACCGGCACGCTCGCCTTCTTCGTGCACTTCGTGGCCCCGGTCAAGGGCGTGGTGCTGGCAGCCCTGCTGTTCGGAGCGGTGGCCGCGGTCAGCGAGCTGTACCTGTACGTCTACCTGGGCCGGCTGCTGGACTGGATGGCGGCGAGCGGTGACGGCGCGCGGGACGGGTTCCTGGCGCGACACGGTGTCGCGCTGCTCGGCATGGCGCTGGTGGTCGGGCTGATCCGTCCGGTGGCGCTCCTGTGCTCGCGCGCGCTGATCACGCTGGCGATCGGGCCGGGGCTGGCCAACGCGACGCGCTGGCAGAATCACCGCTACGTCCTGCGCCAGAGCCTGGGCTTCTTCCAGGGCGACTTCGCCGGGCGCATCTCGCAGAAGGTGCTGGCCACCGGACACTCGTTGCGCGAGGCGGTGGTCAACCTGCTCGACGGCGCATCCCTGCTGCTGATCTACCTGATCGGCATCGTGGCGATGTTCACCGCCATCGCACCGGTGTTGCTGTGGCCGGTGCTGCTGTGGAGCGCCGCCTACATGGCGGTGATCCTGGTGCAGGTGCCGCCGGTGCGCCGCCGCTCGGCGGCCCTGTCCGAGGCCAACTCGGGATTGACCGGACGGGTGGTGGACAGCTACACCAACATCCAGTCGGTGAAGCTGTTCGCCCACACGGCACTGGAGGAATCGTTCGCGGCCGAGGGCATCCGGCGTCACACCGCCGCGTTCCGGCAACTGATGCGGGCGATCCTGTCGATGACGGTCTCGCTGACGGTGCTCAACACCGCGCTGGTGCTCGGCACCGTGCTGCTGTCGGTCGTGCTGTGGGTGCGCGGTGCGATCAGCGTGGGCGAGATCGCCGCCGTCAACGGGCTGATCATCCGCCTGAACCAGATGTCGGGCTGGATCCTGCGCACCATCACCTCGCTGTTCGAGCACGTGGGCACGGTGCAGAACGGCATCGAGACGATTTCCCGCCCGCAGGCGATCCGCGACGCGCCCGGCGCCGCCACGCTGCGGGTGGGCGCGGGCGGCGTGCGGTTCGAACAGGTCTCGTTCGGCTACACCGACAGCGCGTCGCGGGCCACCTCGCTGCCGGTCCTGGACGCGTTCGACCTGGACGTGAAGCCCGGCGAACGCATCGGTCTGGTGGGGCGCTCCGGGGCGGGCAAGTCGACCATCGTGAACCTGCTGCTGCGCTTTCACGACGTCGATGCGGGTCGCGTGCTGGTGGACGGTCACGATGTGCGCACGATCTCGCAGCACAGCCTGCGCCAGGGGATCGCGGTGGTCACCCAGGACACCTCCCTGCTGCACCGCTCGATTCGCGACAACATCCGCTACGGGCGTGCCGATGCGAGCGACGAACAGGTGCTCGCCGCCGCGGAGCGGGCCTCGGCGCTGGACTTCATCGCCTCGGTGAGCGATCGGCAGGGCAGGCACGGGCTGGACGCCCATGTCGGCGAGCGCGGCGTGAAGCTGTCGGGCGGGCAGCGCCAGCGCATCGCGATCGCCCGGGTGATCCTGAAGAACGCGCCGATCCTGGTGCTGGACGAGGCCACCAGCGCCCTGGACTCGGAGGTCGAGGCCACCATCCAGCAGCAGCTCGACGAGCTGATGCGCGGCAAGACGGTGATCGCGGTGGCGCACCGATTGTCCACCATCGCCGCTCTCGACCGGCTGGTGGTGCTGGAGGCCGGGCGGGTGGTGGAGACCGGCACGCACGCGCAGCTGGTGGACGCCGGCGGCGTGTACGCGCGTCTGTGGTCGCGTCAGTCGGGTGGTTTCATCGGCGTCTAGGTGGTATACCAATGTGAAGATCAGGCACAGACGATGGTCTACGCATGAACGCGAAGGTATTGAGGCTCAACAAGGCGGGCACACCGACCGCCTGGCTGAGCTGGCAGGAGAGCGCCACGCTGATCGCGCGGCAGCAGGTGATCTGGAGCATCGGCGACACGGTCTACCGGGTACGCGGCGGCTACAATCGCCGTGGCGAACGCTCGGTGCTGGAGCTGCCGAGCATCATCGCCTGCGACGGCCGGGTCGACACCTCGGGTTTCACCCCGGCGCTGAACAACACGCTGCTGTTCGCCCGCGACCGCCGGCTGTGCCTGTACTGCGGCGAGGAGCACCCGGTGCGCGACCTGTCGCGCGATCACGTCGTGCCGACCTCGCGTGGCGGGCAGGACGTGTGGACCAACTGCGTCACCGCCTGCCGGCGCTGCAACAATCGCAAGGGCGACCTGACCCCCGAGCAGGCCGGCATGCAGCTGCTGGCCGTGCCCTTCGCACCGAACCGTCACGAGTACTTCTACCTGGCCAACCGCGACGTGCGCGCCGACCAGATGGATTTCCTGAAGACGCGCTTCAGCCGGCGGTGGACGTGGAACTGACGGGGCCCGGTCCGACGAGCCCGGCACCGACGGGTGCGGCAGCGGGGTCGAGTGCCGCGAACACCGCGCGCGCGTAGTCGTCCAGCATCGCTCGCGACTCGCCGACCGCGACCAGCTGCAGCACCACGTCCCCGTGCACCGCCACCAGGGTGCGCGTCGTGCCACCGGACGCCGGGGAGCCGGTGGCGGTGCGCGACAACCGAATGCCGTCTCCGGTGGCGACGGAGACCTGCCCGGTGTCGGCCTGACGACGATTGTTGGCGTGCAGGGTGCCGGCGAACAGGGTGGCGATCGATGCAGATTCCGCCTGCAGCATCGTCATCGCCACCGGTATCGCGCCGATGTCACGCTCGTCGTGCAGCTCCAGGGCGACCATCGAGACCAGCAACCGGGTGAACCCGTCGATCGCGGCACGACGTCGTTCGGGGTCGTTCCTCAGGTTCACGCCCTTGAGCGGCGAGGCGGCCACCACGGATCGGGCAGGCGATGCGCCCTCGCCGCGCGTCCAGGGGTGTGCGGCCCGCGCCGCGCCGCTCAGCAGGTCCCGGTTGCGCCGGTCGCGCCCGCCGTTCGGCCAGCCATCGGGGTCGAGGATCTGTATCGGATCGACCGGCGGCTGCGCGAGCAACCGCTGCAGCGCCCGGTCGCCCCCCTCGCGTTCGGCCAGGGTGGCCACGAAGCGTTCGCCCTCGACGTAGGCGTACTCCAGCACGTTCCGGCTCAGCGAGCCGCTGGAGGGCACCAGCGGATCGGCCGGTACCGGGTCCCCGAACATGAAACGGTCCAGTGCGTCGAGCCCGTCCAGGCAGTCGTTGCGCGCGCACACCTGCCGCGTGGTCCACTGCGCGTGCCCCTCGTACACCGCCGATTGCGCGAAGGCTGCCCGGAAATCCAGCGTGCGCACCGCATCGATGTCGTACTCGCGATCGTCCGCGGCGTGCACCACTTCGTGGATCATCAGCGCCAGCAGCGCATCGGCCTGCAGCGCGGCATCGTCCAGTCCGTCGAGAAAGGCGTTCAGCGCGCGCAGGCTGACCAGTACCCGATCCTGCCGCGCCACGTAGAGGGCCGCGTAGGTGCCGGACTGGCCGTGCATCACGCGCTCCACGAAATGTCGTGCGTAGCGCGGATCGTGGAACTGCCGCGTCACCAGCCGTTCGGTCTCCAGGCGCACCTGCGCATCGATCGTGGCGTCGTCGACGATGTCGAGCGCGAGCGCGTCCAGGTCGAGCCCGCGCCGGTATCCCACCAGGGTCCGGGCACGCTCGAACGCGCGGTGCAGCATCGGCGAGCGATCGATCTCGATCGCCTGCGCCCCGGTGACGCCGGGATCGACCGGCGGCGGTGCGAGCACGGTGGGGTATCCGCTGCCGGACGTGGCGATCCGGTCGGTCGCCGGGCCGGTGGCGCAGGCGACCGACAGGGCGAGTGACAGGAGGCTGGCGAGAAGCGTGCCGGCGCGTGGCGTCGGTGGGGGCATGCGGGGGGGGCTGGCCGATGGGGTCGGTCGGCGCAGTGTATCCACACGTCCGGCGCCGGCCTGCAGAGCGCGTCACACCGTCGGCGGTCCCCTTCCGGGCCGGTGCCCGGTCCGGATCAGCGCCGGTAGGCGCGGATGTAGTCGATCGTGAAGTCCACCTTGTCCGGTGTGCTGTCGTCGGGCGTGCCACCCCAGGTACCGCCGACCGCCAGGTTCAGCAACAGGTACATGTCCTCCGAGGAGACGTTGCCGCTGTCGAACCGGTGGGTCTCGCGCCCATCCACGTACCAGGTCACCCGACCGGGCTCCCAGCGCATGGCGTAGGTGTGGAAGTCGTCGGCGTAGTCGGCACGTTCGACCCGGAACGAGGGGGTGGAGCGCAGAGAGCCGTTCTCGTACCAGTGGTAGGTCTGGTAGACGGTGTCCGTGTCGCCACCGAGCAGCTCGACCACGTCGATCTCCGGGCGCTGGTCGGTGTTGCTCTCATGCAGCAGCCAGAAGGCCGGCCACATGCCCTTGCCGCGTGCCATCCTGGCGCGCATCTCGACGTAGCCGTACTTCATCGAGAACTTCTCGTAGGTGGTCATCGCACCGGACAGCCAGCGTTGCGAGTTGGCCGACCCGCGCAGGCGGTCCGGGGTGCGCGTGGCACTGATGGTCATGTGCTCGCCGTCGAAGGAGAACGGCGAGTGACCGAAGTCCGGATCGTTCTGGACGTCGACGTAGTACTGATCCTCGTCGTTGATGATCCAGTTCGCGCCCCACCGATAGCGGGTGTTCCATCGGTCCCGGTCGATCGAGCCGCCCCGGAACTCCTCGGCGAACACCAGCGAGTAGCCGTCCGGTGCACCGCCGCGCGGGGACCGCGCGGCGGTGCTGCGCACGGACCGTTCGATGGTGGCGAGGCCGTCGTCACGCCCGTCGCCGTCATCGGACGCCGACTCGCCCCCGCGCACGCTCGTCTCCGCGGACTTGCCGGAGAAGCGCCCGCTGTTGCTGAACGCGACCAGGTAGTAGCGGTTCTCCCGGTCGGTATCCGCCTCCTCGTCGGTCCAGCCGGTCGTCTTGACCGTCGTTTCGTAGCGCCCGTTGCGGTACACGTTGTAGCCGCGCACGTCGCCCTCGACGGGTGACCAGCTCAGGCGGATGCCGTCGTTCGCCACCGAGGCCGACGGGCGGTCCGGGGTGCCGGGTCGGCCGCTGCCGCGTTGCTCGGGCTCCGGGCTGCTCGGCTCGCGCCTCTCGCCAGAGGCGCCCCCTCCGCCGAGCGCGGCGCTCGCCCCCTCGGAATGGACGGTGTAGTTGCGAGCGTCGTCGAAGGCGACGACCTCGTAGCGGTAGTCACGGCCCCGGTCCACGCCGTAGTCCGTGTAGCGTACGTCGCGCACCGTGGCCCGGTAGCTGCCGTCACGGTAGACGTTGTAGCCGTTAACGCCCCGATTGTCGGAGGAGGGGCTCCACTCGACGCGGATGCTGTCCTCCCGGGCCACGGCGGTGACGCCGGTCGGAACGGACGGGTAGTCGGAATCCGCCATGGCGGTACCGCAGGCGAGCACGGCACAGCCGAGCAACAGGGCTCTCATCGATTCGACGCTCATCGGGGTTCGTGGACGGG
>ENA-ORXT01001425-ORXT01001425.1-marine-metagenome-genome-assembly--contig:-NODE-1425-length-32351-cov-12.360693_pt1 | contig 32351 bp, 32 predicted proteins | sample MGYA00237868_ERZ511482 | MGnify/ENA metagenome assembly ERZ511482 | reverse complement strand
TTTTATCCGGAAAATCAAACTGCACAAACCAATAGTCGTAGATGAGTTTGGCTATGGCTTCTAACTCAGTGTTGATTTTGTTGTTGAGTTCGATTTTGGCGTCCAGGTCGGAGAGGACTTTAGCTATTTTTTTTTGTTCAGAAAGACTAGGTAAGTGTAATTCAAAAGATGGATATTCTGAGATAGGAATTCTATTAACAGTTGCCCCAACGATTATATTACGCTCTACCGTCTGTTTCCATTCTGGACCTAGAAAATAGAATAACAAAAATTTCGGATCTACAATGCTCTTTTTTAATCGAAGTAATGCCATTCTCCGCCCTAGACAGCATCGCAAGTTTTCTTTTAAAAGACCATATCGATGAAGCGTGGCCTCGTAAGTAAAAACAATATCATCATTTTTTGGAAGCACTCTTTTGGTCCACTTTGGAAAGTCGGATTCAGCAATATGCTTTATTTCATCAAGCTTGAGTTTTCCATCTTCGGTTAAATTTTTTATACCTAGAAAAACAGGTCCCTCATTTGAAGGGGTTGGAGTGGCATGTGGTCCATCAAATAACCCTTCAATAATATCATCTACTTTAAATTTTCTCCACGACTTTCTCATGCCTTTGTTTTAACCAGGTTTAATCTTTTTAGATTCGACTGTATTTCATCTTCCACCACTTTTGCATCTTTAAAAAGACTATTTAAATCATCTTCAAATTTTTTAATCTTAGTGTCAAACTCTTTAGCAGTAATGTCTACATATTCGATCTTTATCTCAAAATACTGACCCGCACTTAAACTATAATTTTTAGTTTTTATTTCATCATAACTCACCACCACCGAAAAATCATCCTCCGCCTTCTTCGTATTAAAAGTGTCAATAATTTTATCTTCTTCATCAAAAAACATCATAAATAAAAACTTTCCTTTACCATTTTGTATTTCAAAAGCTATTGTAGCTTCTTTTCTATTAATAGCTTCTATGAAAATATTAGATAAATCGGGTAGGCTAAATTTGTTATTCATTATTTATATAAAATAAGTTAATGTATAAATTTACTTAGATAAATTTTATAATCAATGGTTTATGCTTTTTTTGATTGTATATTATTTATTGAAACCATATTTTAATCTTAATAGATATTTAAAAACATTATGAAACACTACGAAAGACCGTTATATGAAGATGAAAAATTATTAAATGATTTTTTAAATATTTGGAGTCTTTCAAATATTGAAAAAATGAAATTGAATGAGTATACAGATGTAAATAATCCAAATACTTTCACACAGTGGATAGAAAGTCAAACAAGACTTTTAGGGAGTATTAAAGGTATTAGTAGTTTTAAATTTGGTATTTATAAGAGATTAAACCCTCGAAAAAGACCAAAGAATAAGGTGTTTTCAAATGATGTCTATTCTTGGATAAAAGTTTATGGTGAATGTGATTTTGATGAAGAAAAAGTCTTTGAACAAGTAAAGCAACGAATACTTTCTGTTATTTATTGTGCTCAACAATTAGATTTTGAGTCGATAAATAATATTGATGGTTTATACAATTTGTTTAAATGGAAATTGGCTTTTTTATATTCAGGTCAGAATATGATTCCTGTTTTTAATAGAAAAGTCCTATTACGTTTCACGAAAGATATGGGTATGATACATGATAAAAAACCTAAGTATTCCGATTTACACAGGTATTTATATGATCAAAAACCAACAAATATTAGTGTGTTTAATTTTATGAGAAAAATTTTTTATGAAGCAACTCCTTTAGAAATAAAAGACAAAAAAAAGGATAGAATTAAAAGAAGAGCTCGTAGAGGAACTGATCAATTGAATACTAATTCTTTTGAGAAAAAAGGAACTTTACCTACCACTATCGAGCCAAGACATAAAATACTTCAAGAAAAGCTTAAGGTGTATTTAGAGAAAATTCATATTGGGGCCAATATCCAATTTGAACCTAACTTTATTGATTTAAAATTGATAATTGACAATCAAGTTCATTACTATGAAGTAAAGACTGCTAAAAGTGCAGAGCAATGCATAAAACAAGGATTAGGGCAGCTTTTGAGTTATAGTTTTTTTGATAATACATTATATGGAACAAATATGTATAGTAATCAAAGATTGATCATTTTTGGTGAATGGAGAGCTAATATGAACGATAAGAAATTCATAGATTATGTAAATCAAAATTTAAAAATTGATTTCGAATATCTTTCATTAGAAGATTTTCAATTTTGAATACGACAACTACTTTTCTTATTTAATCGTAAAAAAATAAGTATCAAAATCATGCTACTTTCTATAATAAAAACTAGTGATAAATTTATTAACGTTTCCTTTGAATTCGATCTTACAAGTAATTTAACCTAAAAAAAATTAAACTTCTAAACCCCAACCCGAAACCAACAACCAAACCTTCCTTATACTTACTCAAAAAAAAACAATGGAGTATAAAAATCTAGTGCTTTTAGATTTATTCAGTGGTACAGGCGGTTTTGCCTTGGGTTTACAACAAGCAGGCTTTGAATTCAAAAAGCACTACTATAGTGAGATAGACCAGTACGCCATTGCCAATTATCAATACAATTTTAAAAACGCTATTTATGTCGGATCCGTTGAGCAAGTCAGTAAACAAAAAATCGAAAGTCCAGATATCCTTACTTTCGGTTCACCATGCCAAAATCTTTCAACTGCTGGAAAACGAGAAGGCATCCATGGTAAAAAGAGCCGACTCTTTTTTGAAGCAATTAAAGTCATCAGAAAATTTAGACCCCGTGTTTTTATCTTTGAAAACGTCAAAGGGCTTTTCTCGAGTAACCAAGGCGAAGACTTTGAAATCGTACTTAAAACGTTTGCCGACCTTGGGCTTTATGACATCCAATGGCAATTGCTTAATACTAGCTGGTTTTTACCCCAAAATAGAGAACGCATCTACCTTGTCGGAAGTCTTAGAAGCCAATCCAGACCCCAAATATTTCCTATCCCCAAAAACTATCAAGCGTTTACAAAAGGGATCCAAAAAACAATCGCGCAAGCTCACATTGCTTCGACAATAGACACCAAAGTTGGTGATTATGGTACCTACGCTCCCTATATATTATTCACTACCAGAAAACGAAATGACAAACAACAATTGGAATTTAGGAGAGACAAGAATGTCAATTGTATTACTGGGGCAACAAAAGCAAATTACGTAGCACAAACATGGAAGCCGCTGCGAAGCACCCGAACAGCAAAAGCAAAAAAGATCAGAAAAGCCAATCTAAAAAAAGGAAAGGATTATGTGCCTTTTAAAGAAAAACAGTTGGTTGTTCGTAACGATGATAAATTTGGGGCTATCACTGCTAATACTTCCACAGATCAATTACTTACCAATGCAGAAAGCGTTCGTAGGTTAACCCCGTTAGAATGCGAACGCTTACAAGGTTTTCCCGATCATTGGACGAAGTTTGGAATACAGAAACATAAAAAAATAGACCTGAGTGATAGTAGGCGCTATCAACTAATAGGAAATGCAGTAAGTGTACCTGTAGTTAAAGCTGTAGGGATTTCATTACTGCCTTATTTTACATCGGTACTAAAAACAAAGCCAGTGCAAAAAAAATCAATAAAAAGTACTGTGATCAATGGAATTACAAAAACCAAAATAAAAACACCGATAACTTATTATGGAGGCAAACAAAATATGTCAAAACTCATTGTTTCGTTAATTCCAGAGCATAATTTATACTGTGAACCCTTTGTAGGTGGGGCAGCAGTATTTTTTGCGAAACCACCAAGTCCTGTAGAAGTACTAAATGACCTTAATGGAGAAGTCGTTAATTTTTACCAGGTGTGTAAAACGGATTATAATAAACTCAATAAGAAAATTCAAGCCACACCTCATAGTAGAAAATTACATGGGGAAGCAGCACAACTATTAAAAGAAGCAGAAAAACATAAACATTTAGATAGAGCATGGGCATTTTGGGTACAAACCAACATGAGTTTTTCTTCCAAAATGTTCGGAGGCTATGCCTATGAGCGGAAGAGTAATAGTACGGTAAAACGTTTGTTCAATAAAAAATTGGCTTTCACAAAAGAAATTTGTCAACGTTTGGATTTTGTAGATTTAGAAGCAAATGATGCTATAAAAGTAATCCAAAGCAGAGATACCAAAGAAAGCTTTTTCTATATAGATCCGCCCTATTTTAATTCGGATATGGGCCATTACAAAGGTTATACCGAAAAAGACTTCTTGATCTTGGTGACTATTCTAAGTAAAATAAAAGGGAAGTTCCTGCTGAGTAGCTATCCTTCAGTAATTTTAACCAAATTCACTACTAAGTTTAAATGGACACACTGGTCAAAAGATAGTCAGGTTGCAGTAAGTAAAAATGCAAAAAAGACCAAAACAGAAGTACTAACGGGCAACTATGATTTTGTAAAAATGATGCCTGCAGGTTTGCACGGTGACATATTTGATGAAAAGACTATAAGCATAAAAGCAAAGGCTATTATAGTGCAATTGTCATTAACCGACAATTAGCCAAAAAAGCAACGTAATTTATCTTCTTTAATCGTGGTTAAAATTTCATTCAAATCAGTAGCTCCCATTTTCCCGATGCTCGCATCCAATAAAGCTTCCATACTTTTTTAGATTTAATATACTTGAACTTTGCAAACGGAAAAGTATTCTTTATTGAATTGTCTTGCCAATCTGGACGAATCTCATAAATCTCGGCAGTATTTTTTTCAAAACTATAGCCGATATCTAATTGGTTTCTAATTTCCTCATTAGGTCTTAATCCTTCTACAAATAGCTTGATTATTGAATCTGTAAAATCTATAGTCTTGTTCGTATCCATTTTTTAGCATTTATTCAAAATTAAAAAGAATAAAACAATCTGAATCCGAAAGTGGCTACTTAAGTGATGATAATCTTGTAAAATGGAACAGATTTCATTTTACAATTACGAGCAAAAGCTAAAAGGAATTGATCTTTCAAAATTGCCACAATTACTACAAGAAGGACATCATTTTTTTAAAGAAGCAAAAGCCTATTACCATCAAGAAAACACCGTAAAAGAAGCCATTGACTTGTATTTAAAACGACTGAATATACAGTTAGGTTTGGATAAAAAACCAAAAACTCCACAAACTGCTGCGATCCAATTTATCCATCAGTTCATTAAAATGCATGACCGGACCATAAGCAAGTTTGCTATTGGGCAGTATGTGCTAGGATTACAAGAAGCCATAAAACAAAAGCAAATTACCAAAACCTCCCCAGTAGCGAGCCATATAGAAGAAATTCAACAAAAACTCATTCAACAATACAACAAGCTAGCAGAAGATACCACTGTAAAAATTGTTATAAATACCGATTGGCTTGAAAAATTAAATACACTCAATGGAAAGCAAATAACAATCCTTGATGGATTTAGAGTAAATGATCAGAATGAAGACAGTACCAGCTCACAAATTAAATCACATGATACAAATCAGTTATTTGAATCCATAAATAATATCAGTGTAAATACAAACGAAAACACGTTTCAATTAGGAGATGGTTTTGGTAGTTTTTTAGGAAACCTAGAGCGTTTTGAATTAGCCATTACCATAGAAGGGGAACAAGGAAGTGGCAAAACTAGATTTACGTATCAACTGGCCAATGCCTTTGCCAACTTAGATTATCGGATAGCTATTTTTTCATTAGAAATAGGCAGTAAGTCCGATTTGATCCGTAGAATGAAAGAAGATTACTTGGAGGAAGAAAATCAAGCTCACGTATTTATAGCCGATACGCTTCTAAACGGTATAAAAAGCATCAAAGAAGCCTCCAGACAGTTTGATGTAGTAATTATAGATAGTTGGAATAAAGTAGGCGTGTCATCGCTAGATTTTGATTCGTTGAGAAAAGAATTTCCCGATACCATCTTCATTGTCATTTTTCAGCGTACCACCCAAAAAACTATAAGAGGAGGCACAGCTCCTTTATACGATGCTGGAATTAATATTGAAGTAGTAAAAGCAGATGATTCTTTCAAGAATAATTATGCTGTCACAACCAAGAACAGATACGGAGTTACAGGAATCCAATATAATATTTACGAACAAAAAGTACTTCAGGAAAATAACTCTGCTATAACTGAAGCCAATAATCCACCTGTGTTTGAAATTTAAAGCTCCTCCTTATGAATATATTAAAATTAATAAAGGCATTAAAAACCTATTTGCCATTACTACTCATTTTTATAACCTTGAGCCAATGTCATTTTTACAAAAAGGAACGTAATAAGGTAAAAGACTTTAAGCAGCTGCATAAAGTACAGCAACAAGAATTAGAAACCTGGAGAGATAAAGCAGGAAAAAACAGAGCTAGAGCCGAAACAGCAGAAATCAATGCCAGCAATGCAAAACATGTATTAAGCGAAGAATTAAAATCGCTCATTAAAAAAGAAGTAGGAAGTATAAAAAGAAACCTGATCAGCTATGCCTCGGTCAAAGCATCAACAAAAGGAAGAATTAAAGCCAGTACAGTTGATACGATTTATGTTATCGATTCCTTAAAACAATTACCAGCAAAGCAATTCAATATTAATAATCCAGATCTAGAATTCAAAGGACACTACATTCCATCATTAGATAGTTTAATTGCAGATTACAAAGTACAGCATAATTTTGAGGTGTTCCATTACTACAAAAAGAAAGGAAAAGCGCCTTGGAATCTATTTCGAAGAAAAAGAGCGGTAGCCGAAATCAAATTTGAAAATCACGGTTCTCAAGCCGACAGTCTTTTTACAATTATTCTCAAACGGAAAAAAGGGCTTATAAAACGCGTTTTAGGAAGAAATTGATAAAACCTAAATAGGCTTTATTGTGTTCTATTTTGTGGTTATTTGTTTTTAATGCTTAGCGAATGGGGAGCTAAAGCTTTAAAAACACCTTCAAAAGTGTGCAAAAAGTGTGCAAATTCTATATAAAACAAAAAGAGAGTTACGAAAATGTATCGTAACTCTCTGATTTTAAAAGCTCCCCCTCTTGGGCTCGAACCAAGGACCCTCTGATTAACAGTCAGATGCTCTAACCAACTGAGCTAAGGAGGAATGTTCATATAGAACTATTTCAAAGTGTGAAAATTATCAGCTTTCACATAGCATTTAATATTTGTGTGCCTAAGCGGGTGCAAATATATAACCAATTAATAATTGCACAAAATTATTTCGGCAAATTTTTTAGCTTTTTTTAATTTAATTTTTTTAATTAAACTTTCTGACTTCTGAGACTAAAGTATATCGTTAAAAATAGTAATAGCTAGCATAAGGCCCATAGTAAATATAAAACCAATTACTTGTCCAATTTCTAATACGCGCTGGCTTGGCTTTCTTCGAGTAATAATTTCATATAGTAAAAACATTACGTGTCCACCATCCAAAGCTGGTATTGGTAAGATATTTACAAACCCTAACCATAAAGAAAACATTGCGAGTTGCGACCAAAAGCGGATTGCATCCCATTCTGGATTCATTTGTTGTACGATTCCAACAGGACCGTGCATTTCCTTGTAGGCTTCTGTTTTTCGGTTAAAAAACAATTTGAATTGACGAATTTGAAATGATAAAGTATTAATTGCTTTGTACAAACCTGCTGGTATGGATTCCGCAAGAGTATACTTATCCGTTTTGTATAGAGAAATAAAATCGGCTCCTACTCCAAGTTTTCCTTCGTTAGTAAGTATCGTTGTTTTTTTTATTTTAACACCAGCTCTTAAAATTCCTAGGCTAAGTTCTGTGCCTTTACTAGCAACAATTTCCTCTACAAATTCGCTCCAAAAACGTATCTGTTTTCCGTTAGCTTCAATAATATAATCTCCTTTTTGAATTCCAAGACCCAAAGCAATCGAATTTGGGAGTACGGTATCAATAACTGTTTTAACTCTAGGCGATATTATTTGTGATTGTTTTTTAAGCATCATTTTTTTATGCTCGGGCTTAAAATCAATTTTTATTTTTTCGCCATTTCGATCTACTGTAGCGTAATCTCCGAGTAAAATTTCGATAGTAGCTTCGTGCATTTTTTTAATCGGCTTTCCATCGACACTTAGTATCTTATCTCCAGTTTTAAAGCCAATTACTTTTCCTACTGAGTCTACTTCTACACCATATTCTAAATTACTTGCAGGGATATAAGTTTCACCATGATTAAATAACAAAGCTGAAAGCACAAACCAACCCAATAAAAAATTCACAATAACTCCACCACACATAATTATTAATCGTTGCCAAGCAGGTTTGGATCTAAATTCCCATGGCTTAGAGGGTTTTGCCATCTGTTCACGATCCATACTTTCGTCAACCATTCCAGCAATTTTCACATAACCACCTAAAGGAAGCCAGCCAATACCCCAAGTAGTGTCACCAATTTTCTTTTTAAAAAGGGCGAACTTTACATCAAAAAATAAAAAAAATTTTTCGACTTTAGTTTTAAATAATTTAGCAGGAATATAATGTCCAAATTCATGAAGAATCACTAAGATGGAAATCATTAAAACAAATTGAGCTATTTTAGATAGCAGTTCCATAGGTTGAAATTTTTAGCAAAAGTAAGCAAACTATTATTCTACAGGATGCATTGTTAGTTTTTTTGATTTTAAAACTAAAAGTCATGTTTGGAAAAATAATTGAGGAGTTAAATATTAATAAAAAGTATATTTTTTGATTACAAATTGGTTTGTAGGACTTATAAAACTCACAAATGTTAACTAAACACAAAAAAGACCTACTAACAACAGGCAACCAAAGTCTAACTAGTATCTTTACAAATAAAAAATGCTGAAATTTTTTGCGCCTTATAAAAAGTTTGGAATCTTTCTTTTGATGCTATCAGCAATTATTATTTATTTAATATATCAGGCTTTAAAACCAAAACGCATTTTGCCAATTTATGATCCGTATCAGGTAAATTTTGAATTGGTAGATTCTACCATGCAAGAAGTTAGAAAATATCATAAAATAGGAGATTTTAAATTACTAAGTCATACTGGAGACAGTATTACTCAGGAATTGTACAGGGATAAAATTTATATAGCCGATTTCTTTTTTACGACTTGCCAAACGATCTGTCCAAAAATGACTCAGAATATGGGGAAGCTTCAAAAAGCACTTATGGACGAAAAAGAAGTGTTATTACTTTCGCATACTGTAATGCCAGAAGTAGACACTCTAAAACAGCTACAAGACTATGCGAAAAAGAAGGGGGTAAACCCCGAAAAATGGAAATTAGTAACAGGTACTAAAAAAGAATTGTATGATTTAGCACGTAAATCATATTTTGTAGCTAAAGAAAATCCATTACACCCCTATGCAATGGTGCACACTGAAAACTTTACTTTAATTGATAAAAAGGGTCGAATTCGAGGATATTACGACGGTACTGAAGAAAAAGCAATGTATCAGTTGTTAGAAGACATCCAGTTACTGTTAGATAAATGATGTTATTTTAAGAAGCAGTCACAGTACTTTGCACTTAGGACTTAATACTTAAAAACAAAAAACTATCTTTACAGCCTACAATTTTGCACTAAATGATACATTCAATGACAGGCTTTGGAAAAGCCATTCTTCAATTAGAAAACAAGAAAATTAATATCGAAATTAAGTCCTTAAACAGCAAGAGTTTAGATCTTAATGCACGGATGTCCCAACAATATCGAGAAAAAGAATTAATACTTCGAAATCAAATAGCAAAGGCATTAATACGAGGAAAAGTAGATTTTAGTTTATATATCGAAAATACGATGGAGGTAGCGAACTCTAAAATTAATACGCCTATTGTTAAAAATTATATAGCACAATTGGGAGCTATTTCTAAGATTGACGAAGCCAAATTAATTTCAATAGCAATGCGTCTTCCCGATGTTTTAAAAACGGAACGTGCAGAGATTGATGAAAACGAGTTTAAGCAAATACAGGAATTGCTTACAGAAGCGTTACTAAATATTAATGACTACCGTCTAAACGAAGGAAAAGTATTAGAGCAAGATTTTATTTTGCGTATTAATACTATTGGAAAGTTGTTGGAAGAAGTAATTGAAATTGATCCACAACGAATTGAAGGTGTGCGTGAGCGCCTGCAAAAAGGAATTGCAGAATTAAAAGAACGTGTAGACGAAAATCGATTTGAACAAGAATTGGTTTATTATATTGAGAAATTTGATATTACTGAAGAAAAAGTGCGTTTAAAAAATCATTTGGATTATTTTGCTGAAAATATAAGCTCCCCAGAATCTAATGGTAAAAAATTAGGATTTATTGCACAGGAAATAGGGAGAGAAATCAATACTATAGGAAGTAAGTCTAATTTTGCGCCAATGCAAAAATTAGTAGTACAAATGAAGGATGAACTAGAAAAAATAAAGGAACAATTATTAAATGTATTGTAATGGCTAACGGAAAGTTAATTGTGTTTTCGGCACCTTCGGGAAGTGGAAAAACAACTATTGTAAGGCAGTTATTAACAAATACTGATTTGCCACTAGAGTTTTCGATTTCAGCGGCCTCAAGAGAGCCTCGTGGAGAAGAAGTTCATGGAAAAGATTACTATTTTTTAAGTGCAGTGGACTTTAAGCAAAAGATGGATGCAGAAGAGTTTTTAGAATACGAAGAGGTGTATACTAATAATTTTTACGGCACACTTAAGAGTGAAGTAGCGCGTATTTGGGATAAAGGGAAAACGGTTATTTTTGATATTGATGTGATAGGGGGATTAAATATTAAAAAACAATTCCCTGAAGAAACACTCTCTATTTTTGTACAACCTCCGAGTAAGATAGAATTAGAGCGCCGTTTACGTGGTCGAGCAACGGAAACGGAAGAGAAAATCCAAATGCGATTAGCCAAAGCAGACCGTGAGTTGGATTTTGCAGTAAAATTTGATGCAATTATTACAAACGACAATTTAGAATTAGCAAAGCAAGAAGCCTTTCAATTGGTGTCTAAATTTTTAAAAAAATAACGATAACTTTTTATGATACGATTTTTTCTTTCACATGGAGATTATGGGCCCATAATAACAGCAGTTGTTCTGGTTTATTTAATTTTAGTAGGAGCACTTTTTTTAGTTTTAAACGACTTGTTTTTTAAGTTGAGTTTTTTTGAAAGTATTACGCTCGAAATATCAAAAAAGAGAAAAACAACGTACAGATTTTTAATCTATCTTTTATCAGGTTTAATTGTTTTTCTAGCACCCTATCTTTATCTAATTGTTTTTTAATATATTAAAAAAAGTATTTATTTTAGGACGTTTAATCCAACCCGTGTAGGGAATTTTGTATGAGACTACTTCTTTTTTTACATGGTGGTTATGGAGCGTTATTAGTAACTATTGCTATTGTTTATTTAGTTTTAGTAGTAATACTTTTTTTTATTTTAAACTTTTTATTTTTTAGGTTGGACCTCTTTAAAAGTGCTACACTTGAACTTTCAAAAAAAAGAAAAATAGGATATCGATTTTTAATTTTTATAATATCAGCTTTAATAGTATTCTTAATTCCATCTCTTTATATAATTGGTTTTTAATAAAATGAAAAAAATAGGCCTTTACTTTGGAACCTTTAATCCAATCCATATTGGGCATTTAATTATTGCCAACCATATGGTAGAGTTTTCTGATTTGGATGAAATATGGATGGTAGTTACGCCACACAATCCGTTTAAAAAGAAAAGCACTTTATTGGATAATCACCATAGGTTAGAAATGGTATTTAAGGCTACGGAAGAGTATCCAAATATTCATCCGAGCGATATTGAGTTTAAGTTAGAGCAACCTAATTATACGGTGAATACTTTAATTCATTTAGAAGAAAAATACTCCAATAAACAATTTTCATTAATTATGGGGGCAGATAATTTAAAGAGTCTTCATAAATGGAAAAACTACGAAGCTATTTTAGAAAATTACCAGATTTATGTATATCCTAGAATTTCGGAAGGTGAAGTTCCAAAACAGTTCGAAAATCACCCTAAAATTACTAGAGTAAATGCACCAATAATGGAAATCTCTTCTACTTTTATTCGTAAAGCTATATCAAGTAAAAAAAACATCAAACCGTTACTTCCAACGGCTGTTTGGGAGTATCTCGATTTGATGAATTTTTATAAATAGATACTTCTTAAAAAAAGCAAGTTCAAACGATGCTTTTCTGTGTAATTTTTCAAAATTAAAAAAGAAACTAGCTTAGTGGAGTTGCGTGCAGTAGCTTTCTATAATGGATACGCAAGCCAATATAACTATTTGAAAAATGTATTTATTTTTAGGTTTTATCATTTTGATATCGATAAATATTCCATAGTAAAGTAATGGGTAAGACTAAAATATTTATGTAATGATCTATATTAACTTATAGGTATTCGTTTTATTTAACAAAATATTTTATATATTTCATAAATAACTAATAGCCAATTTATTGAAGTTTAAAAAAATGTATAACACTCCCTTTTGGAGTATTTGTGCATCACTAATTATAGGCGCTTTTTTGTGTTCGTATTTAGTGATTCCTATTGGGTGGTTTGTAGGATTAATAGCAAGTATTTTACTGCTTTTATTTTTAATAAGAAAAAAGAGTTCAACACTCTTTTTATCCACCTCTTGTGTGCTTTTTATGGTTTTTGGTGGTTTACGATATCAACTAACAATGCCAAAGCATAAGGCAACTCATTTGATTCATAAAGTTAATTTTGAAAAGCCTAAGGAAACGGTTTTAGTGATTACCCATTCATTTAAAGCTTCAGGAAGGTGGAAAAATTACAAAGCTTCAATTAAACAAATAGAAGGTGAAAAAGCTTCAGGAAGTATACTTTTAAAAGTAAATGATACAAGTAATTCGTTTCTTCAAAAAGGAGAAGCTTATGCTGGAGTGTTCGGTTTTAATGCATTAAAAAAAGATGCGTTTTCTTATGGTTTTAATTATGAAAAATATTTATTAAGCCAAGGCATAACACATCGGGTTTGGGCTTCTTCCAGCAATTTAATAGCCTTACCTAATCAGAATAATAAATGGTTTAGATTTATTGGAGGATTACAGTCAAAATTAAATAATTCCTTAAAAAATCAACACTTAGATTCTAAAGTAATTCAATTAACTCAAGCGTTGGTCTTGGGAAATAAAAAAGAGTTGGATAAGCAGCTATCTAACGATTTTGCAAAAGCAGGAGTAATCCATGTACTAGCAATCTCAGGACTACATATCGGGTTTATTTATATGTTGTTTGTCTGGTTATTTAAGCTGGTTTTATATCGTCATAAACATCGAATAGTTCGATCTGTTATAGTGCTGTTGTTACTTTGGCTATCCGTTTGGTTTTCTGGGGCAAGTGCTTCTGCCTTAAGAGCTACTACTATGTTTTCATGTTTCGAAATTTCAAGGTTATTATTACGTAGGCAACATCCATTAAACCCCCTATTCTTATCGGTATTCACACTTTTTGTAGTCGATCCTAAAATTATTTTTTCAGTAGGTTTTCAATTAAGTGTAGTGGCTGTAGCTTCTATAATTATCGGGGTGCCTAAATTAAATGCTCTTTGGGTGCCAAAGACTTTTGTTGGAAACTATTTGTGGACAATAATTTGTGTGAGCTTATGTGCGCAAATAGGATTATTGCCGTTGAGTATTTATTATTTTCATCAAATTCCTGGTTTATTTTTAGTAGCAAACATTCCCGTTATGGTTTGTATGCCTTTTATAATGGGTTTCGCAATACTCATTGTGTTTGGGAGCTACTTTGGAATATTGCCTTTATTTGTAATTCGACTTTATAATTGGCTAGTTAATTTATTGATTACTTTTGTGGATTGGATCGCTTCCTTTGAAGCTTTTGTGTTAAGAGATTTATATATTTCAGGAGTAAGCGTTTTAGGATGTTATTTGATTTTTGGTTATTTAAGGTGGTGGTATTCATATCAAAGATTGGGCTCAAAGTATATTGCTACTATTATAGGGGCTACTGTAAGTTTTACTTTTGTGGAAAAATATACTTCTAATTTTAAGAATGAAATATGGGTACTCGACAATTATAAAAACACAATACTTACAGAGGTAACATCAAATCAAGTAACAATATTTTCGGAAGAAAAGCTCACGGAAAAAGATATTGATTACAAAATAAAACCACTTCTTGGAGAATTGCATTCTCAAAAAGTAACATATCACCAATTACAACATGTATATGATTGGAATGATAAAAGTCTATTGGTAATTGATGATAATTTTATTCCAAAAATAGATAAAAAAATAGATGTTATTCTAATCTCAAATTCTCCCAAAATAAATGTTGAGCGGTTGCTTGAAAACTTAAAACCAAATCAAGTAATTATAGCCTCAAATAACAAAAACTATCTAAAAAAAGATTGGATTACCACCTGTAAAAAATTAGGAGTTTCTTATTTTGATGTTAGTAATAAAGGGAGTTTGCGATTGGATCATGTCTTAGATAACTTGTTGCAATAAGTGCTTGATAAAAAGAACTCGTCATACTGATGCATATCAGTAACACATTACGTTATAAAAGCTAGTGTGATCTTGAAACAAGTATAGGAATGCCCAGTTTTGCGAAAAATGATAATTCTGATATTCTAAATATTAAACACTACCCGATATTCCAATTATGCTAAACTCGGAGCAATTTTCTCAACCACAGCAATCGTTTCATCTAAATCTTCATACGTCAAGGCATCCGTAATAAACCAAGTTTCAAAAGCGCTTGGAGCAATATAAATACCATTATCTAACATTCCGTGGAAAAATTTCTTAAACGTATCATTATTTCCAGTAGTCGAAGATTCAAAATCAACAACTCCATCAGGACTAAAATGTACCGAAATCATCGATCCAATACGATTAATGGTATGGGTAATATTGTAATTATTTAAAGCAGTTTCAATCCCTTTGTGTAAATAAGCCGTTTTATTAGCAATACTTTTAAAAATCCCCTTGTTGTTATTTAATTCAGTGAGCATTGCAAGTCCAGCTGCCATTGCTAAAGGATTACCGCTTAACGTTCCTGCCTGATAAACAGGCCCTAAAGGAGCTAGGTAATTCATAATCTCATTACGCGCACCAAAAGCACCAACAGGCAAGCCTCCACCAATTACTTTTCCGAAAGTAATAATATCAGCATCTACACCTAAAAGTTCTTGGACACCACCTGGGGCAAGTCTAAAGCCTGTCATTACTTCATCAAAAACCAATAGAATATTATTAGTATCACATAGCTTTCTAAGTTTATAAAGGAAATTATCAGCTGGTGGAATACATCCCATATTTCCAGCAACAGGTTCGATTATGATACAGGCAATTTCACCTTTGTTAGCATCAATAACTTCCATTACATTATTAATATCATTATATTTTGCTAATAATGTATCCTTGGCAGTACCTTCGGTAACACCAGGGCTGTTAGGACTTCCAAAAGTAACGGCTCCACTTCCTGCTTGGATCAAAAATGAATCACTATGCCCGTGATAACAACCTGCAAATTTTATAATTTTATCTTTCCCAGTATATCCACGAGCTAAACGCACTGCGCTCATACAAGCTTCCGTACCCGAATTTACAAAACGGATTTTATCAATATTTGGAACCATACTTACTGCTAATTCAGCAATTTGAGTTTCAATTTCCGTAGGCATTCCAAAACTAGTTCCTTTTTTTGCTTTTTCAATAACGGCATTTACTACAGGATCATATGCATGACCTAAAATCATTGGTCCCCAAGAATTAATGTAATCAATCAAACGATTTCCATCTTCGTCATATAAATAAGCGCCTTTAGCTCTTTTTACAAAAATAGGAGTGCCGCCAACGGCTTTAAATGCACGAACAGGTGAATTTACTCCTCCAGGAATTACTTTTTGTGCATCTTCAAATAAGGCACTACTGCGTTGATATAGCATTTTAAAAATCTTTTGGTAATGGTTTTATAAAAAGAGTCTGTCCTTCATGGATGGTATTGTCTCCTAAACCATTAAATTCTTTAAGTTGATCTACGGTAATTTTGTATTTTCGAGAAATACTGTATAAAGTATCTCCTTTCGAAACCGTGTGTTGTTCGGAGGTACCTATTATTTTTTTTGCTTTTTTAGGATCTTTACCTAAAACCTTAGCATCGTATTGGTACAGTTTGTATCGATCGATTAAACTGATTAATTTTTTAGGATATTTAGGATCTGTGGCATAGCCTGCTTTTTGTAATCCTTTTGCCCATTGTTTGTAATCGTCTTTTCCCAGTTTAAATAAACTCAAATAACGACTACGACCAGTAAGAAATAAAGAGTGATCTTGAAATGAAAATTTGGCAGTACTGTATTTTCGAAAACATTCGCCTTTAGTGTCGTCGTCGTGGTATACTCTAGCACCTTTCCAGTTGTGGCATTTGATGCCAAAGTGGTTGTTTGCTTTACGTGTTAATACACCCATCCCGGCCCCAGACTCTAAAATACCTTGTGCTAAAGTAATACTAGCAGGAATCTTATATTGAGTCATCTGGTTCATAGCAATTTCAGCATATTGATCAATGTAATTTTCAATTCTAACAGTATAACTCCCATAGGTAGGGGCTGATTTTTTAGAAGCATCCGATATTTTTCTTACTTTAGAAACAGGCTTTTTAACAGGGTTAGCTGGAGTTGTTTTTTCAGGAGCTTTTATTACAACAGGAGTTGTTTTTTTAACAGTGGGCATTCTTTTTTTATAAGTAACTACTTTTTTACTTTTGCAAGAACCTAATAGTAGACAACTAATAAGAAGGGGGACTAAAACTCTAAAATTCATAATCTGTTTCAATAAGATGTTTGCCTTGTTTTTTTAATTTCATATTAATACCTGCGATGCCTTGCAAGCCGCCAGTATGAATTGCTAAAATACGTGATTTTTTCGAAAAATTTCCCATAACAATTTCTTTGTAAATCCCAAAAATAAGCTTACCCGTATAAATAGGATCTAAGGATATTTGGTGTTTTTTATAAAATTGATTAATAAACGCAATTAGCTCAAGGTTTATTTTAGCATAGCCATTTAAATGGTGATTTCTATTCAGTTTCCAGCGTAGATTACTCGTGTTTTTTTCAATTTCGGATTGCAAATAATCTTCCTTTAAAACAGGGAATCCGATAACTTGTTGATGCGGTTGACTGCTATTTATTAAACCAGAAACTGTACCGCCAGTCCCAACAGCACAGCATATGTAATCAAATGGAGCATCTGCTTTGTCTAAAATTTCTTCACAGCCTTTAATGGCAAGGGTATTTGTGCCTCCTTCAGGAAGTAAATAAAAATCGCCAAATTGTTGTTTTAATTTATCTTGGAAGTAAGCCCCCTCTTTTAAGCGATAATTTTCTCTACTTATAAAGTGAAGCTCCATTCCTTGTGCTTTGGCAAAAGCAAGGGTGCTGTTTTGAGAGAGAGTTTTTTCAAGGTTTACAGCTAGTTCCTCCCCTCTAATAATGCCAATAGTTTTAAATCCGTTCTTTTTGCCAGCGTAAGCAGTAGCTTGTATGTGATTACTATAAGCGCCACCAAAAGTTAATAAGGTATTTTGATTTTGAGCTTTAGCCTCCTGTATGTTGTATTTTAGTTTACGGAATTTGTTTCCTGAAATATAAGGATGAATCAAATCTTCGCGTTTTAAATAGAGCTCAACCTCAAAATCTTCGAAGGTTGATTCTAATATGCGTTGATTGATAGAAGATATAAACATAAAGCCTTTTTATTGAATGCAAGATATTAACTTTGCGGGATGTCTTATGAAAAAATTACTCCACAAGAAGGGGATTATTATCTAACTCCTGAAGGGTATCGTTGTTTTACTGAGCAATACCATTTAAAAAGAGGCTATTGTTGCAAAAGTGGTTGCAAGCATTGTCCTTACGATTTTGAAAAAAGCAGTAAGAACAGAGCTGAATAACGGTATAATTTTTGTGTTTTATAATTAAAAGTTAGTTTATGAAAACGCGATATATTTTAGGAACAGCAGTTTTGTTACTATTGTTTTCTTGCGCAACAGTACAAGTAAAAACAGATTACGATACACAAGCATCCTTTACGGAATACGCAACATTTGGTTTTTTTAAACCAGGAATTGATAAGGTTGAAATTAGCGATCTAGATAAAAAACGCATTTTAAGAGCCATTGATAAAACAATGCAGGATAAAGGGTTTTTAAAATCTGAAACGCCCGATTTGTTAGTTAGTATAGTGACTAAGGCTGAAAAAAATATAAATGTCTATCAAAATAATCTTGGTTTTGGCTACGGTTGGGGATGGTATAATCCTTTTTGGTGGAACGGAGGAGGCTTCAATAATTTTAACACTTTTGAGACGGTAGAGGGCGTACTGTTTATTGACTTAATTGATGCTAAAAAAAAGGAGTTAATATGGCAAGGAGTTGGAAGGGCGCCTCTAGTAGATGGGCCTGAAGCAAAAGAAGAGCGAATTAATGAAATTGTTACCGCTATTTTAGCAAAGTATCCACCAGAGCTAAAGTAGTTTTTCGAAATTTAAGTTAGTCTCCCATGCTTTTTTGTGTCAATGAAAAGTATAAAATGAAATCTTTAACATAATTAACATTAACAAATTAAACCTAAATTAGCTTTATGAGAAAAGCGCTTATTGGTTTCGTTATAGCATTACTTATAGTTGGAGCTTATTTTTTAGGTAAAAAAACAGAGCATACAACTATTTCTGATTCAGGTGTTTTGCAGGAAAAGCTAAAAAATGTAAGCAAGCTAATTGTAACCGAAGGACATTTTTCAGATGTTATTACTTATAAAGATGCCAAAGAGGTGTATTTAAGTTGGATAAAAGCAGAGAAAAAAGCGGTGGTTTTAGTAAATGCAAAAGCAACGGTATCTTATAATTTAAAAGAGCTGGAATTTAAAGCTTATGAAGCCACTCAAACAATTACGATTACTAAATTACCAGAACCCGAATTACAAATTTATCCTAAATTAGAATACTACGATATACAAGCAGATTTTTTAAATGAATTTACACCAAAAGATTACAATAAAATTTCAGAAGTAGTAGATCAGCGTTTGCGAAAACAAATTGAAAAATCAACAATAGTTATTAATGCGCAAAATAGATTGATTTCGGAATTACACTCCTTACTAAACAAAGAAGGATTGATATGGAGAATTGAATATGCTCCATCGAATGAAGTGCTTTTGGATTAATTTAATTAATCTGCTATATAGATTGATTTCAAAATTTTATTATTGATGTTGACAAAGTGGTTTACCATTCCGAAGCCAGTTAAGAATGATAAACAATATAATTTCTTGCAGGTTTTAATCAAAGGATTAACTCTCTCCTTTCAACCCCAGTTCAATCACTTCTAATTTTTCAATTTTTCCCGAATTAATTTCAAATCGAAGCATCGTACGCATTTTATGAAAACCATATACACCACAGGCGCCAGGATTCATGTGTAATAGGCCATAGCGTTTATCGGGCATTACTTTTAAAATGTGTGAGTGTCCACAAATAAAAAGTTTGGGAGGGTTGGATTTAATTTCCTTGCGTGTATTTGCATTGTATTTTGGAGGATATCCACCAATGTGTGTAATCCAAACACCCACACCTTCGCACACAAAACGATTGTTTAGGGGAAATTGTGATCGAACTAAGTGGTCATCAATATTTCCAAATACAGCTCTTAGTTTGCCTACCTTTTGCAGATTGTCGGTTACTAATAAATTTCCAATATCTCCAGCATGCCATATCTCGTCTGCTTCTGATGCATAATGTAAAATACGATCGTCAATATAGCTATGGGTATCGCTAAGTAGAAGGATTTTCATTGGTTAGTTGTTGATTTGGATTTAAAGGAAAAAGGATGAGATTTTCAAAAAGTCTATATTCTCTTCAGGGCAGAATCATACTTTTCATTTTCCATAAGAAATATTCAATATTGATATGAAATTAATATTTTTTTGAAATGTATTAGGAATGTATACATCATAATTTAGATTAAAATTGATCAATCTTGGATTTTAAGTGTAAAAAAATTCAATTTAACAAAGTATGATTCTGCCCTGATATTCTCTTCTCTATAATCTATGTTCTTTTAAAGTTCTGTTTCTTATTTCTGAAGAATGCCTTTTAAAATTACGCTTTTTTACTAATCCGAAGATTAATCCAAAGCAATGTAATAATTATCGGAAAAAAGGCAATGTCGTATCCTTGAATTTTAGAAAACCAAATTCCTAAAGTTGTGAGTAAACATAAGGTTAAAATAGTAGCCAATGTTTTTCGGGCACTGCCAAATCTAGTAAAGCCTAAAGTAAAACTTACTAGGTATAGGGGGTTTAGCCAAAGTAAATTATAATTATTTTGCACTTCGGGATGTTCTGAAAATAGATTAATAGCCATAATCAATACTCCTGCAAGGCCTACAACTAATAAGTAAGTTTGACCTAAAAATTTTGATTTACCAAAAATCAATACGACCAATAAAAAGGCAAAAATAACAAAAGGAGTCAACTGCCACTTATTTGGTTCTGGGGAAGTTAAATTATCAAAAGTTTTCTTAGCATTTTGCGCTAATGGCTTTTTGTTCAGCGTAGCTTTATCTATTTCTTCCATTAAAAAATCAGGAAGAAACATTAATTCGTAAGTATTGATATTTTTATCTATGTTACTTCCTAAAGCCAGGTTAATTCCAAATTTAAACCATGGGGTATTTCGTGTATAATCATCTAAATAATTTCGATAAGTGCGATTGGTTTCAGTATGGGTGTAATTAACGTTTTCAATTTCTTTAAATAAAATATCTCGCACTTCGGTACTACAGTTTCTTCCTAAAAATCGATAGCGATAATACCTGTTTTCAGGGCGATATGCATACTCGAGTTTTTCAATAAGTTGTTGTTTTTTTGAGGTATCGAGGTTTAGTTTTTGTTCAAAAACTTGGCGATTTTCATTAAAATAATAGCGCAACATAGGTTTGTATTGGCTAATATCTAGTTTATAGTCTAATTTTCCAGTACAAAATTTAGCTAAAAAATTAGGGGTGTCAAAATCAAACCCTCCAAAACCATAGACGATATCGCTACCATTATTAGTGTCTTTAACCCGTATAGCAGTATGTCCAAAAACAGTATATGATTTATCTCCAGTTTCGAAGGTTAGTAAGCTGATTTCGGGAGTTTTTTGAGCACTACTTAAAAAAGAAAAAAGAAAGTAAAGGAATATAATTATTTTTGTCTTCAACTTAAAAATGTTTAAAGAATTCACAATATTTTACAAGGCATCGTAAACGTCTTATCTTTGCGTAAATTTAAAGACAAAATTCAAGATTTGAGGTATTTTATCGAACTTTCCTATAATGGCACCTCTTTCCACGGATGGCAAATTCAACCTAATGCAATTTCAGTACAAGAAAGTATAGAAAAAGCGTTGACTACGTTGTTACGAGAGCCGCAAAGCATTGTAGGGGCAGGAAGGACGGATGCAGGAGTACATGCAAAATTTATGGTCGCTCATTTTGAAACGGATGTCAATTTTAAAGAAGTGGAATTGGTATTTAAATTAAATTCTTTTTTGTCTGAGAGTATCGCTATTGATTGTATCTACAAGGTGAGCTTAGAAGCACACGCGCGTTTTGATGCTGTTGCCAGAGCTTACGAATATCGTTTAGTAACTACTAAAAATCCATTTGAAATAGAAAGTGCACATTTTGTTAATAAATCACTGGATTTAGAAGCGATGAATAAAGCAGCTAAAAAAATGTTAGAATACACCAATTTTAAGTGTTTTAGCAAGTCTAAAACAGATGTAAAAACGTACAATTGCGATTTGTTTTATGCCTTTTGGGAGCAAGAACATGATTTGTTAGTATTTAAAATTTCGGCCAATCGGTTTTTGCGAAATATGGTACGTGCTATCGTAGGTACATTAATAGATATTGGAAGTGGGAAGTTAAAGGTTGAAGATATGGATCGGATTATTGCTTCTCAAAATAGGGGAGATGCAGGCTATTCGGTCCCTGCAAAAGGCTTATATTTAACTGAAGTTTCATATCCAGAAAGTGTGCGTTTATAAAAAATGAATAAAGACGGAAATCCATACGATTTAAGTATTCTGAAAAAGTTGTTTTCTTTTGCAAAGCCTTATAAATTGGTTTTTGCCTTAGTAACAATAACTGCAGTAGCGGTTTCAGGTTTTGCAATAGCAAGACCTAAATTTTTACAGCTAGCAATCGATCTCGGTATTCAAAAAAATAATTTAGAATTGGTAGTAATATTTACTGCTTTAATGTTATTAATGTTAGTTTTAGAAGTAACCTCTCAATTAACATTTATCTACTTTTCGAATTGGTTAGGCCAACATATTGTAAAAGATCTTCGCTCGCAATTATTTAAGCGTATTTTAGGGTTTAAAATGCAATATTACGATAATTCGGCTGTAGGCAGATTAGTTACACGCTCAGTAAACGATGTAGAAAAAATAGCCGAAATTTTTAGTCAAGGCTTGTTTATGATTATTAGCGATTTAATAAAAATGCTAGCAATCGTGATTTTTATGTTTATAACCAGCTGGAAGTTGACTTTTATTGTCTTAGCAGTCATGCCTATAATTGTTTATGCAACGCGTGTTTTTCATAAAAAAATGAAAGTTGCTTTTGAAGAAGTGCGTACTGAGGTTTCGAATTTAAACACGTTTGTACAGGAGCATATTTCAGGAATGAAAATTGTGCAATTGTTTGCTCGGGAAGAGTTGGAATTCAAAAAATTTCAAGCAATTAATGAAAAGCATAAAAAAGGATGGATTAAAACGGTTTGGTACAATTCTATCTTTTTTCCAATAGCAGAGCTTTCAGGCTCTATGGCTTTTGGATTTATAGTTTGGTATGGAGGGTTAAATAGTATTGAAGGTGGAGCAATAACGCTCGGAATTATTACAAGCTTTATTCAATTAACCAATATGCTTTTTCGTCCTTTAAGGCAGATAGCAGATAAATTTAATACGCTACAAATGGGAATGGTAGCCTCGCGTAGAGTATTTAAAGTATTGGAAACCGAAGATGAAATTCCTGAAAATATAATTGATAAATTGGAAAATGTAAAAGGAAACATCCAATTTCAAAACGTACGCTTTAGTTATATCCAGGACGAGGAAGTACTAAAAGGTGTTTCTTTTGAAGTAAAAGTAGGGCAAACTGTTGCAATAGTGGGGTCTACTGGTGCAGGAAAGTCGACCATTGTAAATTTACTGAATCGCTTTTATGATATAGATAGTGGAACTATTAGAGTTGACGGTACTGATATTCACGATTTATCGTTAGATAATTTACGTAGCCATATCGCAGTAGTATTACAAGATGTATTTCTGTTTGCAGATACGATTTACAACAATATTACATTGCAAGACGAATCGATAAGTGAGGAAGAGGTGATTAGAGCTTCAAAGGAAATTGGGGTACACGATTTTATATCTCAATTACCAGGAGCCTATGATTACAATGTAAAAGAGCGTGGTGCAATGTTATCGTCAGGTCAACGTCAGTTAATTTCGTTTTTAAGAGCCTATGTTTCTAAACCAAGAATTTTAATTTTAGACGAAGCTACTTCGTCAATTGATAGTTACAGCGAACAATTGATTCAAGAAGCTACTGAAAAGATTACAAAAGATAGAACATCAATAGTTATTGCCCACCGACTAGCAACCATTCAAAAAGCAGATGTAATTTTAGTAATGGACAAAGGTCGTATTGTTGAAAGTGGTACGCATCAAGAATTATTAGAACAAGAAAACGGATATTATAAGAATTTGTATGAAGTGCAATTTGCTGTGCAAGCGTTATAAATAAAATTCGAAAAAATAGTTATAAGAGAATATTTTGCCCAATGAAAGAAAAATTTTATGCTTACATAGAAACCCTTCAAGACGAAATTACTTTAGCATTAGAACAAATTGATGGAACAGCTAAGTTTCAAGAAGATTTATGGAAGCGCCCTGAAGGAGGAGGAGGTCGTACACGAGTTATTGAAAATGGGGATGTTATTGAAAAGGGAGGTGTAAATATTTCAGCAGTTCATGGTCCCTTGCCAAAAGCGATGCAGCAGTATTTTAAGGTCGAAGACGTAGATTTTTTTGCCTGCGGGCTAAGTTTGGTAATTCATCCAAAAAATCCAATGGCACCAACTGTACATGCAAATTGGCGTTATTTTGAAATGTATAATAAACAAGGTGTTATTGTTGATCAATGGTTTGGTGGAGGACAGGATTTAACTCCGTATTATTTATTTGAAGAAGATGCAACTCACTTTCATAAAGTATGCAAATCAGCTTGCGATAAACACGATAAAACATTTTATACAACTTATAAACAAAAGTGTGATGAGTATTTTTACAATGCACATCGCAATGAAGGTCGAGGGATTGGTGGATTATTTTTTGATTACTGTAAGGCAACTGAAGATCGAACTATCGAGGATTGGTTCGATTTTGAAACCGAAGTTAGTAATAGCTTTATTGAAGCATATGCGCCCATTTTGGAAAAAAGAAAAAATTTACCTTATACTAAGGAACAACGAAATTGGCAGGAGATTCGTCGAGGTCGGTACGTGGAATTTAATTTAGTACACGACAAAGGAACATTATTCGGACTTAAAACAAATGGTCGTATCGAAAGTATTTTGATGAGCTTGCCTCCACATGTACAATGGGTTTATGATCATCACCCAGGAAAAGGATCTGAAGAAGAAAAACTATTAAAAGTTTTGAGGAATCCAAAAAATTGGATTGAATAATTTTGGTATTAAGTGAGATAAATAATTTTGAGTTTCAATTCAGGAATTTAAAATTATATAACTTTTATCATAGTAGTTTCAAGTTGTCGAATCATCTTAGCTCTTATAATTTGTGAATTCATTAAATCGTTTAGCGGTTTTTTAATGCCTTGGTATGGAAATTTAATTAGCCTTTTGTATGATGTGTTCATAATATTATTTTTTACTAGTGAGCTTTCTTAGTCTGGTAAAAATTAAAATCCTTATTATTGAGTTATGTTTTTAACTTAGTGTTAACGTTTTTGAATTCTAAATAATTCAAATATTATTCGGGATGTTTTATTTTGAACATCGTAATTTCTATTTATCGAGAGCCATTCTATTTAAATAAAATCGGCATCTTTACACTTCATATTTTCGTAAATTTGCAATCCTGAAATAAAATGGATTTAAATTTTATAAGCAGGTAGAATAAAAAAAACCGAAATGAGTAAGACATTATTTGACAAAGTATGGGATTCACACGTAGTGAAACATGTTGAGGATGGTCCAGACGTATTGTTAATTGACCGCCACATGGTACATGAGGTAACCAGCCCAGTAGCATTCTTAGGAATTAAGAATCGTGGAATTGGAGTTTTATACCCTAATAAAACATTTGCTACGGCGGATCATAACACGCCAACAATCAATCAGCACTTACCTGTAGCAGATCCACTTTCTGCTAACCAGTTAACAGCGTTAGAAGAAAATGCTGCAGCACACGGAATTAGTCATTGGGGACTAGGGCACGAAAAAAATGGTATTGTACATGTTGTAGGTCCAGAATATGGGATTACACAACCAGGGGCAACTATTGTTTGTGGAGATTCACATACATCTACACATGGTGCTTTTGGAGCTATTGCTTTTGGTATAGGAACTTCAGAAGTAGAAATGGTTTTAGCAACGCAGTGTATTATGCAGCCTAAGCCTAAAAAAATGCGTATAAACGTAAAAGGAGCACTAAACTTTGGGGTTACACCCAAAGATGTTGCTTTATATATTATTTCAAAATTAACAACATCAGGCGCTACAGGGTATTTTGTAGAATATGCAGGAGATGTTTTTGAAAATATGACTATGGAAGGTCGTATGACAGTTTGTAATCTTAGTATCGAAATGGGTGCTCGTGGAGGAATGATAGCTCCGGATCATAAAACTTTTGAATATGTAAAAGGTCGTGAGTTCACTCCATCTGGAGCGGCTTGGGATAAAGCAATGGCTTATTGGGAAACACTATATACCGATGCTGATGCTACTTTTGATAAAGAATTAAACTTTAATGCTTCGGATATTGAGCCTATGATTACATATGGTACAAATCCAGGTATGGGTATGGGGATTTCTAAGAGTATTCCATTTTCAGATCAAGTAAGTGGTGGGAAAACTACTTACGAAAAATCTTTGGGATATATGGAGTTTAACCAAGGAGATAATATGATTGGTAAGCCAATTGATTTTGTTTTTATTGGAAGTTGCACCAACGGTCGTATTGAAGATTTTAGGGCATTTGCTTCCATTATTAAAGGTCGTAAAAAAGCAGCCAATGTAACGGCATGGTTGGTTCCAGGTTCTCATAAAGTCGAAGCAGCCATTAAGGAAGAAGGGATCTTAGATATAATTACTGAAGCTGGTTTCGAATTACGTGAGCCAGGTTGTTCAGCTTGTTTAGCAATGAATGATGATAAAGTACCTGCTGGGAAATTAGCAGTAAGTACTTCTAATCGTAATTTCGAAGGACGTCAAGGGCCTGGATCTAGAACATTGTTGGCATCGCCATTAGTTGCAGCAGCAGCAGCAGTAACTGGTAAAGTAACAGATCCTCGTGATTTAATGAAAGCATAATTCGCTTTATGGATTTAAGCTGTCGGCAGTCAGGTTTCGGCAGTCAGATTTAATTTAAAATAATATTGGGCTGATGGCTTTAAGCTGAAAGCCGATAGCCAAAAAAATAAAAAGATGGCATACGATAAATTCGAAATATTAAAAAGTACGGCAGTTCCACTTTCAATAGAAAATGTGGATACGGACCAAATAATTCCAGCTCGTTTCTTAAAAGCTACGGAACGCAAAGGTTTCGGGGATAATTTGTTTCGTGATTGGAGATACAATAATGACGATTCACCAAAAGCAGATTTTGTTTTGAACGATGCTACTTATTCTGGAAAAATATTAGTTGGAGGTAAAAACTTTGGATCAGGGTCATCTCGTGAGCATGCTGCTTGGGCAGTTTATGATTATGGATTCCGTTGTGTGATTTCTAGTTTTTTTGCAGATATATTTAAAGGAAATTGTTTAAATATTGGAGTGCTTCCCGTTCAGGTAAGTGCTGGTTTTGCAGATAAAATATTTGCAGCGATTGAAGCAGATCCAAAAACGGAAATCGAAGTAAGTTTACCAGAACAAAAAGTAACTCTCTTAGCTTCTGGAGAAAGTGAAACTTTTGATATTAATGGATATAAGAAAGGAAATATGCTTAATGGCTTTGATGATATTGATTATCTTCAAAATATAAAAACTGAAATCAAGGCTTTTGCTGCGAATTCACCTTTATAAAATTTTTATAGTAAAAAGAGCATTTTTAACACAAAAAGGCGTTTCGACTATAAAGTTGAAACGCCTTTTTGTGTTAAAAAAAATGATACTTTAGTTTTTGTCATTGCAAAATTTGATTCAGACCTGTAATTATAATTAAGGGCTAAGGTTGATTCAGCATAATATCAAAGAAGATTTTTAAAATGAGTAAACGATATATAGAAATAATGGATACAACACTTCGTGATGGGGAACAAACCTCAGGAGTGTCGTTTTCAGCTTCAGAAAAACTAACCTTAGCAAAATTATTGCTTTTAGAGCTTAAAGTAGACCGTATCGAAGTAGCATCTGCAAGAGTTTCTAAAGGAGAATTTCAGGCAGTAAAAGATATTACCACCTGGGCATTAGGACAGGGGTTAATTGATCGTATTGAAGTATTATCATTTGTTGACAAAGGAATCTCTATAGATTGGATGATTGATGCAGGAGCAAAGGTTCAAAATTTGCTAACCAAAGGATCGTTGAATCATTTAACACACCAATTAAAGAAAACACCAAAACAGCATTTTGCTGATATCAAAGCCAATATTGAATTAGCAAATAGTAAGGGTATAGCAACCAATGTATATTTAGAAGATTGGAGTAATGGAATGCGTGATTCTAAAGAATATGTATTTCAATACTTAGATTTTTTAACTAAGCAACCAATCAAACGCGTGTTATTGCCAGATACACTTGGGGTATTGACATATGACGAGTCTAGGGTTTTTGTTGCAGAATTAACAGAACGTTATCCAAATACTCATTTTGATTTTCACGCACATAATGATTATGATTTGAGTGTGGCTAATGTAATGGAAGCTTTAAAGTCAGGAGCGCATGGATTGCATTTAACCATAAATGGGATGGGTGAGCGTGCCGGGAATGCCCCTATGGCAAGTGTGGTAACAGTAATTAACGATTTTTTAAGCAAAAACATAAAAATAAGTGTTGATGAAAAAGCACTATTTAAAGTAAGTAAGCTAGTCGAAAATTTTTCAGGTTTCCGAATTCCAGTAAATAAACCAGTTGTTGGAGCTAATGTGTTTACACAAACAGCAGGAATCCATGCAGATGGCGATAATAAGAAAAACTTATATTTCAACGACTTAATACCAGAGCGTTTTGGTCGAAAACGCAAGTATGCACTTGGAAAAACTTCTGGAAAAGCAAATATTGAAAAAAACCTTCAAGAACTTGGGTTGGAGTTAAGTCAGGAAGAAATTAAAAAGATTACTAAGCGAATTATTGAATTAGGAGATAAAAAAGAAGTACTTACAAAAGATGATCTTCCATATATAATTTCAGATGTTTTAGATGATAATGCATATGAACAAAAAGTAACAGTAGAATCCTATGTATTAACACATGCAAAAGGCTTAAAACCTTCTACAACTGTTTGTGTTAATTTTGATGGCGAATTGTTTGAAGAGCATGAGCAAGGAGATGGGCAATTTGATGCATTTATGAATGCGCTACGAAAATTATATACCAATCGAGGAAAAACAATCCCTGAGCTCATAGATTATTCAGTTCGAATTCCGCCAGGAAGTCACTCAGATGCACTTTGTGAAACCGTAATTACTTGGAAGGATGGTGCAAAAGAATTTGTGTCACGTGGTTTGGATAGTGATCAAACTGTTTCGGCAATTAAAGCAACTGAAAAAATGTTGAATATTATTGAGTTGGCTTAAGGTATTTAATTTTTTTCAGTATTAATAAAAGCTATCTACTATTGTAGCTAGTTTTTTTTTAAAAGAAATAAAATCACGCTTTGATATGGAGTGTGGAATTAATTCCAATTCAATAATAACCAAACAACTATGAATTTTAAGCTTGTGGATTTGGATTAGTAACTTTAAATCATCCAAAAGCTTTTTTAATTATAAAATTTGGGGCATTGCCAAAATTTAGTCTGCGGCGATATTTAAAATACTCATAGCTATTTTATAAATATTATGATCTATTTTTAAACTAGCTAGACTACTGATTTTCAAAATATTATAATTATCAGTTTTTTCTTTTTTAGTAATAAAACAGTTTTTTAATGCTAATTATTTATTTTTCAGGCTGTTACTTTATTTATTGTGCAATAATTTAATAGTTTTAATGCTTAATTATAAATGTTAAAATTATGAAAAAATTATTATTAAAGTCTGCCAAACTATCCATGGCTGTATGCGCGGGTAGTCTTCTTTTTTCTTGTAACAAACAAGATTCGGATATTAAAGAGTCTATAAAGAATACAGAGACTGCAAAGTTTTCGAATTTAGAACAAGTCAACTTAGCTAAAATTGGTTTTGATTTGTCTAAAACAGAAAAGACGATGATTGTATTTCCAGATAATACTACAAAGGAGTATTACGTCTACGAGGACACTACTTTTCCTGTAGATGAATTAGGAAGTTTAAGCGATCTTAAGCCATTTTCAGAATTAGAGACAGAAGTAGGTATTAACAACGAAAAGTTACATAGACAAGTTACCGCTAACGCTGCTGGAAATAGAACATATACTATTGCTTTTTTTGATGTGAATGCCGAATATCAAAGGCAAGCAGTAGGTGATTTGATTTGGAGATTCAATAATACTTTAAATTGTACTGTACAATTAAGAGCGGTATTTGCTGAGGGTAAAAATTTTAGAACTACCCAAAGGGATATAGCTGTGTTTTTTGGTTTTCCAGCAGGTGGACGTTTAGCAGAAGCAGAATATGCAGTAAACGGTCGTCCAGGTAGTTTTATTCGAATTGGTTTTGCGCAAGCTAATATAAACGAATATAATACTAGAGCAAATTTTGCAGAATTATTACAACATGAGGTAGGGCATTCTTTTGGTTTTAATCACAGTAATGAAGAGTTTCTTGATGGTATTGATGTGTTGGTTCCAGGAACAAGCGCAGAAAGCAATGAAGACTCAGTAATGGTTACAAGCCTAGCTCTAGCAGGAAGAACTTATACACAGCAAGATATAAGAGGTTACCAATGGACTTATGGAACTCGTCCTACGAGGTAAATATAAATAGTTAGTCTAAGAAATTAAAATTTTAAAACTCCATCTATTTTTAGGTGGAGTTTTATTTGTTTAAATTTAAAAGTTAAATCTACGTTTTTCAAAAACTTAGTTTAGTTGCTAACTTTATAAGTTGGAAATAAATTAGAGAATAAGATAAGGTAATGATAAATAGACTTTTAATAATAGTTGTAATTTTTGTAACCATTTATCCAGTAAATGCTCAAGTAGCATATAACAGGTATTTACCAAAGCATGTTAGTGCTGTTGCAAATGATACTATATCCTTTAAAGGTGTTATTAAATTAAGTAATCCGATTTTAAAACATAAGGACAAAATTAATTTCGGAAAAGCATATAATGTTTCTTACAATTTAAAAAATTCAGGACAATGGGATATTTCAACTACGGGGGATCGAGTTTGGAGATTAAAAATTGAGACTAATAAGGCCTCCTCAATAAGTTTTATGTTTGATAAATTTAAACTTCCTTTAGGGGGAGAGGTTTATTTATATGGTGATGAAAAAAAAGAAATTGTTGGTCCTTATGATGCTACAACAAATCCTAAAAATGAAAAATTGGGATCTTGGTTAATAAATAGTCCCATTGTTTGGGTACTGTATGTAGAACCTAAAGCGAAAAAAAATAGTGGTGTATTAAATATCAGTCAAATAATCTTAGGGTATAGCAATCAAACTAAATCAAAAAAAATAAGAGCTAAAAAAATCAAAAAAAATCTATGTGATAAAAATGCTTTGTGTCATGTAAATAATAATTCAATTAATGATTTAAAAAATAGATTAATACATTCAATAGTTTTAATTAATATAGGAACCTCTTTTTGCTCAGGAGTTTTAATAAATAATACTAATAAGGATGGAAAGTCTTATTTGCTTACAGCCAATCATTGTTTAGATAGTGATCCTGTTTTTTGGTCTTTCAGATTTAATTTTTTCGATAATTTTGAGGCTTGTGAGGATTTATCGATACCTTCCTTTTCGGCTTTGCAATCTACTAGCGGAGCAAAAATAGTAGCTCAAAATGCTATTTCAGATTTTGCTTTATTAGAAATCGAAGGTAAATTAGACCCTGAATGGACTTTAAGCTGGGCGGGTTGGAGTAGGCAACAGCAAAGTCCCAAATATAGTTTTTGTTTGCATTATCCAGAAGGTAATACAATGAAAGTAGCTGTGGAAGATGACGCATTAGAGCAAAGGATAATTGATTTTTTTGATACCCCAACTAAAGTTTGGGCAGTTTCTGAAACTAATAATGGATGGGAAATAGGAGTAACAAAAACAGGCTCGTCTGGAAGTCCGTTGTTTAATGAAAAAGGGCAAATTATAGGGCAATTAGCAGGTGGAAAAACATTGTGTAATAACGGAGTAAATAACAATTTGGACGACTGGTTTGGACGATTTGATGTTTCTTGGGATATAGATAACAACCCTTCGAAATCCTTAAAAAAATGGTTAGATCCTAAGGGTAAAAATTTAAAAGAAGTAGGTATGCTTATGTCTAAAAATGATCAATCAGAATTAAAAATTTTTCCAAATCCAACAAAAGCAATTTTGAATTTAGATTCGTTTATTAATAATTATTTAATATTTGATGTTACAGGGAAACGGGTATTGATAAATAATAAAACCTTTTTATCTAAAATAGATGTAAGTAATTTAAGTAGAGGTAATTATTTTTTAAAAGTGATTAGTGTTAATGGAGAGGTATTTGTAAAACAATTTGTTAAAAATTAATTTAAATTTTGTTTTATAAGTAGTTAAAACTTTTGCCATTTTGACTTAAAAAGATCAAATTAAAATATACAAGCGGAGTTATATTACTTAGATTCAAGTTATAAACGCAACAGCTTTAGCTGTTATAAAAAACTCTTCACACTTTTTCATTTTGCCTAGGCAAAATGAAAAAGTGTGAAGAGTACTAAAAAGGTTATATTTTT
>ENA-ORXT01001424-ORXT01001424.1-marine-metagenome-genome-assembly--contig:-NODE-1424-length-32374-cov-5.235595_pt1 | contig 32374 bp, 32 predicted proteins | sample MGYA00237868_ERZ511482 | MGnify/ENA metagenome assembly ERZ511482 | reverse complement strand
AAATGGAGGTTCTTTAGAGATGTGGACAAGACCAACTGCTGGAGGACCTATATTAAGAAGAATGCAGGTGGCTTCAGATGGAAAAGTTATGATAGGTGCTGGTACTGCTAATAGGCTACTATCAGTTAATGGCGACGCGAGTAAGACTGGAAGTTCTACTTGGGATGTTTTTTCTGATAAAAGATTAAAGAAAAACATTAATAATTTTGAAGATGGCTTAGAGCAAATTCTCCAAATTAATCCTGTTACTTTTAGCTACAACGGAAAAGCTGGAATTACTGATACGGAAAGTACATTTGTTGGGGTTATTGCTCAAGAAATTGAAAAAATTGCGCCTTACACGGTTGAGGAAGTTGAAGTTGATGTGTATGACCAAGTAACTACAGTAAATGGAGAAGATAGTGCAATAGAGGACGATCTTTCAACTCACAGAAAAGAGAAATTTTTAACTTATGATGCTAATTCAGTAACTTATATGTTAATTAATGCAGTAAAAGAACAGCAAGTCATGATTGATGATTTACAAGCTCAGATCGATGCATTATCTAATGATACAACTAATGACTATTCTGCACAATTTGATAATCAAGATCAAGCTGCATTATCACAGAACTTCCCTAACCCTGCTAAAGAGCAATCTACGATCTACTATCAGCTAAAAGATAATTACCAAAAAGGATCTATTAATGTTTTCGACATACAAGGTAAGTTAATCAACACAATTAATGTCACTGGCAAAAACGGTAAGGTTGACCTTAATACTCAAGCTTTATCATCTGGCCAGTATGTCTATAATCTTGTTATAGGAGGAGAAGTAATCGATACTAAAAAGTTGACAATAACTAAATAAATTTATATTTAGAAAATCACATAGTTAATTATAGAGGAGTTGTATGTCATACAACTCCTCTATTTTTTATCTACTACTTTATAATTCAACGGACATCAAATTAAGGGCTTTAAAGTTGATGTGGTTTTTAATCGAAAAAGATAGACTAAAGAGTTCAAATTTCTTGTTCGGAACTATCCGAGAAAGCTCTTGACTGTCTTCAAACATAAGTTGTTACTTTTATCTTACAAGTATTTAGAGTTTAATTGCACCATTCTGCATTAGAGAATTTCGTTTGGATTTAAAGAGTAAAGCTTTCGTTGCAGTTCTATGGGATTTAATAGGATTGGTAGGTACTCAGGGTATCACCTTTGGAGTATCAATAGTCCTAGCTAGAATGCTCACTCCGAGTGAATTTGGAATCGTCGGTATGGCATTAGTTTTTATTGCTATAGCTGGTGTTTTTATTGATAGTGGATTAGGGTCTGCGCTTATTCAAAATCAAGAAGTAACAGATTTATCTTATTCTTCAGTTTTTTATTATAACCTGTTTGTATCTCTTTGCCTTTTTTACCTTATTCATCTATTTGCAAGTGATATATCACTATTCTTTGATGAACCTCAAGTTGAGAAAATTTTAAAACTGCTTTGCTTTGCAATGCCTATAAGAGCCTTGAGTAGTATACAATCAATTCTTTTTACCAAAAATCTAGATTTTAAAGCTTTAAGTATTCGTTCATTAGTAGCTGGTATAATCTCAGGTGCTGTTGGCTTGGCTTTAGCATTGAATGGATTTGGGGCCTTTTCATTGGTATGGCAATACTTGACATCAAGTTTGATTACAGCTATATTGTTATGGAAAATTAGTCCATGGAGACCTAAATTAGAGTTTTCGTTTACGGAACTTTCGAAATTATGGAATTTTGGGTTTTACGTATTTTTAGACAGAGCCTCGGGTCAGGTTCTTCATAGATCTCAAGTACTCATGATAGGTAAGGTATTTGATCCCGCAACATTGGGTTATTTTTCAAGATCAGAATCCCTGACTGCTTTACTTAATAAGTATGCCTCCAGTAGCATACAACGTGTATTTTTTCCAACAATGTCAATAATTCAAAATGATAGAGGTTTATATAGAGTGACTTTTTTAAAGACTATAAAGCTCGTTTCATTTTTCACTTTTCTTTTATCTGGCTTAATGGCGATAGGGAGTGAGATAATTATAATAGGATTGTTTGGTGATAAATGGCAAGAAAGTGTGGTGATATTTCAGATTTTAATGTTAAAGATCTTTAATTACCCTATCAATGTATTATGTAACGGAGCATTAATGGCTTTAGGGTTTTCTAAGATTGTATTTTGGAAGGGTAATATTAACAAACTGATGATTATAACTTCCTTTGTCATCGCATATTATTTTGGATTTAGATCTTTTCTATGGACTTTAGTAATATTATCTCATATTTCTATAATTATTAACATAATAATAGTTCGAAATTATTTGAAAATTTCATCAATCACTACAATAAGGAATATATACACATCAGGGATAATTTTTGGTATACTAATTTTATTATATTTCAAATTTTGTAGTTTGATAGTTGTGGATATTAATATGTATTTGTTGGGTATATCAGGTTGTATTTTTTATGCATTTACGTATATAATTATCTCATTCTATGCTGATAGTCATATTAGGAATATGATCTTTAACCTTTGTAATAAACTAAAACAACTAAAAGCCTCATAATGAAAGTGTACGGGGGAATAAAGCGACGAATTAAAGATTTTTTTACTAGATATCAAGTAAAAGGTAAGACAAAGTATTTTTGTATTGGTAGAAATAAGACTGGAACAAGCTCTATAGGTTCAGCTTTAAAGGATCTTAATATTATAGTTGGTAATCAAGAAAAGGAGAGCTTTTAGCTGATAAGTATTTTGAGAATGACTTTAAGTCGATTATACGATTTTGTAAATCCGCTCAAGCTTTTCAAGATGTACCTTTTAGTTGGCCAAATACCTACAAACACCTGGATGTAGCTTATCCTAACAGTAAGTTCATTTTAACAGTACGTGATTCTTCAGAACAATGGTTTAACTCAATTGTAAACTATCATTCCAAAGTATTTGGTAAAGAAGGTAAGATACCCACCTGGAATGACCTGCATAATTCAACCTATGTAAGAGAAGGATACGTTGCTATGTACAGAAAAGAATTTTATGGTTTATGTCCACAACAGAATCCTTATAATAAGGAAATTATGATTCGTCATTACGAGAAACATAATTCAGATGTGAAAAATTACTTCGCGGATAACAAGGACAATCTGCTTGTTATAAATGTTGCCTCAAAAGATTCCTATTTTATGTTATGTGATTTTATTGGCAAAAAGCCAATTTATTCAGAATTTCCATGGGAGAATAAAGCTTCAGATTTTGGTTTATGGAAAAACATTTTATGATACAAAATAAATAAAATAAAATTTATGTTAATCAAGATCAAAAAAAATATTAAAAACTTAATTCGAAGTTTGTTTGATCCTATCGCAAAAAAACTTGGATATATCAAACCAATAAATAGTAATTTCTTATTATCAAATTTCCTTATCATGCTTAATAATATTGACTTTAAGGTTAATCATATAGTTGACGTAGGAGCAAATTTAGGTCAATGGACTAGAATAGCGTTAAAGTACTATCCAAACTCCTTTTATTCATTATTTGAACCCCAGGCGAATCTGAAAAATAGAATGAGTGATTTACTTGTTAATCCAAAAGTAAGTTTATACACAGCAGGAGCGGGAAGTAAAAATGATACTTTGAAATTAACACTTGTTGATAGACATGATAGTTGTACTTTCAAATATACAGAGGAGGAAGCTAAATCAATGGGCTTTGAACAAATAGATGTACCTGTGTACTCTTTAAGTAAGTTTTTTTCTGGGAAAAAATTACCAGTTCCGGAGTTAATTAAGATAGATGCTGAAGGGTTTGATATGGAGGTATTAAAAGGCTGCGTAGATTTCTTTGGGAAAACTGAAATATTTTTTGTAGAAGCCTCAATATCAAATCCTAATATAAATAACACCTTAAAAATGGTTATTGACTTTATGAATTCAAAAGGCTACAGAATGTTAGATATTACAGATCTTAATAGACCATGGCCTAATGGTGCACTTTGGCTAGTTGAGGCAGTTTTTGTTATAAGAGGAGGTTTTATTGATCGTAAGACAAGTGTAAAGAAATGATACCCGTAACAAAACCATTTTTACCGCCAAAAGATGAATATGATAGTTATGTTTCTGATATTTGGGAAAGAAATTATTTAACTAATAATGGTCCTTTAGTCAATAGCTTAGAGTTAAAGCTAAAAAGATACCTTGGGTTAGATCATATTTTGTATGTATCTAATGGAACAATAGCTCTTCAGATTGCCATTAAAGCCTTAGGACTCAAGGGAGATATTATCACAACTCCTTTTTCTTATGTAGCGACCACAAGTAGTATCGTATGGGAAGGATGTAATCCTATATTTGTTGATATAGAAAGAGATAGCTATAATATAGATCCCGAAAAAATTGAAGGGGCTATAACAACTGATACCACAGCTATTATGGCTACACATGTATTTGGTAATCCTTGTGATGTAATAAGAATTAAAAAAATAGCTGACAAGCATAATCTAAAAGTCATCTATGATGCTGCTCATGCATTTTCAGTATTTTATAAAGGTGATTCAATTTTTGATTACGGCCATATATCAACGACGAGTTTTCATGCTACCAAGCTATTTCATACAATTGAGGGGGGAGCTGTGTTTTCTAATAAAGCCGACTTAATTAAACGAATGGCTAGGATAAGAAATTTTGGTCATATATCAAGTACGGAGTTTGATGGTGTAGGTATTAATGGAAAGAATTCAGAATTTCATGCTGCTATGGGCCTATGTAATTATAAGTACATTAAAGAGATTCTTTCGTTTAGAAAAAGACAATTCCTGTTTTATAAACAAAAACTCAAGGGATTAGAAGTAACTTACCAAAAGATACTGCCGGGGACTGAATATAATTACTCTTACTTTCCCATATTGTTTAAGAGTGAAGAATTGTTACTCAAAGCAACTAATAGTTTAGAAAAATCTAAGATCTTCTGTAGGAGATATTTTAACCCAAGTCTGTCTAAACTTAATTATGTATCAGATAATTCAACACCTATTTCTGATGATATTTCATCTAGAGTATTGTGCTTACCTTTATACCATTCGCTAAAGGAAGAAGAACAAGAACATATTTGTAGACTATTGTTAAGAATACAAAATTATACAGATTGAAGATTGCAATAATGCAACCCTATTTTTATCCGTATTTGGGATATTTCCAATTGATAAATGCGGTAGATATTTTTATACTATATGATGATGTCCAGTACATAAAAGGTGGTTGGATTAATAGGAATAGAATACTCAATAATAATAGAGTGCAATTTATTCGTCTTGAAATGGTGGGAGCCAGTTCAAGTAAAAAAATTAATGAAATAGAAGTCTCAACTAATGACAGATGGCGTCAGAAACTTATTAGGTCAATAGCCCAATCTTATTCTAAGTCTCAATATTTTAATAATACCAATAAAATTATATCTGATAATTTAACTAAAGACCAAATTTTTATTTCTGACTTTTTATTTGATTCAATAAGTTCTATATGTAAAGAGTTAAGGATAAATACAAGAATAGTCAATAGTTCTACAATTTATAATAATAGTCACTTGTCAGGCGAGGATAGGGTTATAGATATATGTAAAAAAGAAAATGCATCTATTTATATTAACCCAATAGGAGGAAGAGGACTTTATTCAAAAGATGCCTTCGCAAAGTATGATATTGAATTGAAGTTTATATCTATGAATTCAGTTTGTGAAATTGACTATAAAAACTATGTAGAAGGTTTGTCAATTATAGATATTTTAATGAATAATGATTTTAGTGATATAGACCAATTGTTGAAAAGTTATACTCTTACATATTGAAAGCACTTGGAGGTTTTTTCGAAACTGAAACTTTGTTATTAGATGTTTATAGTCAGCAAAGAAGTTCAGATACAGCCCTATGTAACGGAAGAACCTCGTTTTTTTATATATTAAAATCAACAGGGACCAAGAAAATATACATTCCAAATTTTTTGTGTAACGTTCTATTTTATTCTATCGATAAGTTAGGTATAGATTATCAGTTTTATGAAATTGATGATTTTCTAGAAATCATCAAAATACCAAAAGTTAGTAAAAATGAAAAACTACTTTACATAAATTATTTTGGACTTAAACTTGAGTATGCTCTTAATTTATCTCGGATATTTACTTCTTCATTAATTTTAGATAATACTCATGATTTATTTTTTAATCCAGTTAATTCAAATTGTTGGGCATTTAACTCATACAGAAAATCTATAGGAGTTCCTGATGGCTCTGATATATATTCTCCATTGGAAGATTTCATCTATCCTAATTTTTTAAATAATCAAGAGTATTCGTTGGAACACCTTACATTAAGAAAAAAAAATATTTTCCCCGAAGCATACAATGCATACCTGAATTTTGAATCTAATGTTAAGGTTAAGGAGGTTAGTGCCTCATTATACTCTAAGAATGTTTTATCAAGATTTAATTTTCCTAAGGCAAGGTGTATTAGAATATCAAATTATAGACTGCTGCATAACAATTTGAAAGTTTGGAATAGATTAAATAAAAGACTTTTGGTCTTAAGTGAAAAATCGACACCATTTTCTTATCCTTATCTTAGTGTTAATAGAATAAAGCATAAGCAACTATGGGAAAATGGTATATTTGTACCAGTATTGTGGAAGAAACATGAAGATTACAACCTATTAGAATTAAATCAAATTATTCACTTGCCTATTGATCATAGATATAATAATAATGATATGTTCAGAATTATAGAGACAATAAGAGGAATTGAAAACGCAGAATAGATCTGAATATTATCAGAGGGTTGATGAAGTTGAATTAATACTAAATAAGTTGCAATCGGTTTTGCAGCCAGTGGAGTTAGAAGAGATTAATAGCCATAAGGATATAAAATATCCAATATACTTAATTATGGGTTGTGCAAGAAGCGGGACTACCGCATTGATGCAGTATTTGACTCGGACTTTAGATTGCTTTTATCCTACCAATTTACTCTCAAGGTTCTATTATGCCCCCTATTTAGGTTCTTTGTACCAAAAACTATTTTTTGATTTAGATTTTAAGGGTGAATTATTTAATATTGACCACTCTGAAGATCAATTTAAGTCTCTATTGGGTAAAACTACTGGAGCTGATTCACCAAATGAATTTTGGTACTTTTGGCGTCGTTTTTTTAGATTTAATGATATCCAGAAATTAAGTGCGTCAGACTTATTAAGTCTAAATACTACTGAATTATTGAATGAGTTTAGTGCTATGCAATCTGTTTATAAAAAGCCATTTTTATTCAAAGGAATGAATTTGAATTGGCATATAGATTATATGTCTGAACTTCATGAGACATTTCGTTTTGTACACATACATAGAAATGTTGTACTGAATGCTTATTCTTTATATTGTGCTAGGTACAAATTTTATAATAATTATAATACCTGGTATTCATTTAAGCCTCCCGAGTATAATAAACTGAAGCACATGTCACCAATTGAGCAGGTTGTTGGTCAAGTCATATATACTAATAAAGTGATATCAGATCAACTGAAAAATATTGATATAAATAGAAAGGTTATAATTTCGTACGAAAGTTTTTGTGAATCCCCGTATTCTATTTTAGAAAATTTTGATATGGAAAAGTCGGAACTAGGCTTAGAAATGAAGATTAATAAGGCGTCTGACTATTCTATCGTTCCACCTTATCTCCTCAGTCAGATACTTCGGGCAGTTGAATTATTTAAAAATTTATAGTTTATGATTTACATGATATTCTTGTCATGTTTTGAGAATACATTACAGTTAATTATAATAAAAGAAATGTTATTTAGAGTTTGCTATTTGGTTTTTTATTGATTTTTAAATTATGAGTTCTCCTTTAGTTTCCATTTGTTGTTGTTCATACAATCATTTTGATTTTATTTCTAAAACATTAGAATCATTTTTAGAACAGAAGACTAATTTTGGATTTGAAATACTGATCCATGATGATGCTTCAACTGATGGTACGATTGAAATAATATTATCCTATGCTAAGATGTATCCTGACATTATTAGACCATTAATTCAGAAAGATAACAAGTATTCTCAAGGTGTTAGATTTATGCAGAATAGATACAACTTCCCGAGAGCAAAAGGTAAGTATTTAGCAATTTGTGAAGGTGATGATTACTGGACGGATCCTAACAAACTTCAGAAGCAAGTTGATTTTTTAGACACCAATAGTGATTATAATTTATGTTTTCATCAAGTAAATAAACTTTACGAAGATTATACATTAGTACCACATTGTAATATTAAAACTAACACAGTATTTTGCAGGAAGGATCTGTATTCAGAAAATATAATTCCAACTTGCTCAGTTATGTTCAGAAATATTGAGCGACCCGATACAGAGGCTAAGAGTGGTCTTACTTTTGGGGACTGGTTGTTACATCTGCATTACACTAGCGGGGGAGCTAAGGCTTTTTATTTTGCTGATTCTATGGGTGTTTATAGGATACACAAAGGTGGGCATTGGTCTACTCAAAATAAGATAAGTCAAATAGAGCAAATTCTTAATGTTTGTAATTATATAAGTGAGAATCTAGTAGATACTGATGAAGAGAGAGTTATCTTTAATAGAAGTCACAATAATTATTATTTCATTCTATTACGAGCCTATTTCAAACAATTTAAAATATTTAAGTTCATTCATTTGTTAAGTAGTTGGATTTTTAAATACGGTATTTTTAGAGTAGTTAGTATATTTTTGACTTATATCACTAAGAGGTTTTAAGTTGAATAGAGCAATTTGCACTATTGTAACAAAAGATTATATACCATGGGCATTATCCTTACGTGACTCTTTGGTTATATGGGAACCAAATGTAATTATAGAAACTTTAGTTGTTGATGATGAAAGTGAATACATTAGAGATTTTAATTCTTTAAAAAATATTAATTTCTACAGTCTTTCTGAGTTGCAGTCAGAAAGCAAAGAGTTTAGATCTCATGATAAAAGTGACTTAAGTAAGCTTAGGTGGTTAACTAAATCCTCATTTCTACTTTATCTATATCGTATATCTCATTATAATAAGATAATTTATATAGATGGTGATATTCATTTTTATAATGACCACACTTTTTTATGGGACGAATTAACTGATAATCGACTTTTGCTTACTCCTCATTGGATATCAATTAAACCTTCTGATGATATATTTTTAATCCATAATAGTGGATTATATAATGCTGGTTTTTTGGGCACAACACGAGACTCTATTGAAATTATAGAATGGTGGAAAAAAATATGTGAATTTAAGTGTGTTTCACATCCGAAGTATTTTAATTATGATCAGGGTTATTTAGATGTTATTCCTGTTTATTTCGAAGGAGTCAAGGTATTAAAACATAAAGGATGTAATGTAGCTTATTGGAATTCTAATCATCTTAGTCGATATGTGAAAGATGGGGTCGGTTATGTGGGTGATGGAGTTAGTGAGTTTCCTATAGTGTTTTATCATTTCGGTAGAAACAAATTTGATCACTTTATAGAGGGAAGTGATAAGCAAATTAGACAATTCTTAGAATTATTAAATAGCAGACTCCATTCATATGGTTATAAACAAGATTTATTGTCTTTAGGTACTCAGCAATTAATAAATCGTTCAATACCGAAAACTATTAAAAATCGGATGATGTCCTTTTTAAGAGATAAATTACCCTTTGAGATTCAAAAAAAGATAAATAATTAGGTGACAAATGTATTAATTGTTGGGGCCAACGGTTTTATAGGGAAACATCTCTCCAGCCTACTATCTGAAATTGATAGTATAAAACTGACTTTATTTTCAAGAAATATTTCTGATGAATTAATTCATATTACAAATAATTCATGTGAGTATATTGAAGGAGATTTTAGTAACACTACTGAGCTTGTTGAATTATTGAAGAATCAAGATATTGTTTATCATCTTGTATCAACTTCATTTCCCGCTAATAGCTGGCAATATCCTGTTGTCGATATTACTGATAACTTGATACCTTCAGTTAATTTGTTTTCAGCATGCGCTGATGCTAAAGTTAAGAAAGTAGTATTTGCATCAAGTGGTGGTGCTGTATATGGTAAGCAACAAAAAATATTAAACGAAAGTGATTTACTAAAACCATTTTCTCCTTATGGAATCATCAAAGCATCAATTGAATACTTTTTGGAGTATTTTAGACTAAAATCCAATCTCAATTATGATATATATAGAATTTCTAATGCTTATGGTCCATATTTAGATAAACCAGGTTTTGGCGTAATTAATACATGGTTGAAAGCGGTATCGAATAACTCCGAATTGACATTGATGGGAGATGGCACAGCTGAGAAGGATTATATTTATGTGGATGATGTTTCTCAGGTAATAGCTAAATCAGTGATTCACAATTTAAATAAGTCTGAAGTTTACAATTTGTGTAGTGGAAGAACTTCTTCGCTTAATGAAATATTACAGCTAATACAGTTTGTGACTCAGAAAAGTTATAAGCTAAGAACGATCAGTGGACCATCAAGTGACAATACAAAAGTTCTATTGGATAATGCAAAAGTGAATAAGATTTTCAATATTGATAAAGTAACCAGTTTGGAAGAAGGTATACGTAGCACTTGGGCATACTATAAAAAGTAATATAATTTCAAAATTATTTCATATCAATTCTGTACCTAAGGTTCTAATATTAGTAGGGGGCTGTATTCAAAATGGTGTTGGACGTCAGTTTCTTTCATCTATGATATCCCAGTATCCTAAAGACTCAATTATAAGGTTTACAGTTGATAGAGGATGCGAAGAAGGTGAAACTTATATTGACGATGTCAAGACAATTGTAAGGAATATTAAGCTGTCTTCACTTCCTATTCTATCTTCACTGTCCTATATTAATTATGTTATTAGCAGGAAAAAATATTTATTAAAAGAAGTTGATTCAATAATAATCAATGAAAATATTGATGTTATTTGGGCAATTATAAATGATATTATTACAATAGATATTACTGAGTTTCTATCTGAAAATGTAAAGAAGCCTATAATAACTCAAATATGGGATACCCCTATTTACCTTTTAAAAAGATATAGATTAGATTACTACATTAGAAGGAATTTATTAAAGCGATTTGCTTCAGTAATGCTTAGGTCTGATCAATCTGTTGTTGTAAGTGATTCCATGGGAAGAATATACAATAAACTGTATAATATTAAAACTTCAACGCTTGCTTATTGTCCACCTTTGAGTGAGTGGCAAGATAAAATCAGTTACAAAGACAAGGCTAAACTGAAGATCATTTTTGCTGGTAGTTTATATGCTAAAAAGGAATGGATGAGTTTTATTAATGCTCTCGAAAGTATTGATTTTGAGTTTAATAATAGGAAAGTTGTAGTAACTTATCTCGGAAGATCTGTAAAGGATTCAATGAAGAGAAGTAATATTAATTATATAGATTATCTACCACAAAAAGAGGCTTCCAAGTTAGTCCAAGAGTCAGACATTGCATATTTGCCTTATTGGTTATCATCAAAACATTCATATACAGTACAAACTGCGTTTCCGAGTAAGCTTTCATTTTATCTATCAGCGGGTACTCCTGTATTTTATCATGGTCCTTCCGATTCTACTCCAGCAGAGTTTTTGGGTAATTATAATGTTGGGTTCGTTTGTAATAGCTTCAAAAAAGAAACAATTTATGATACACTATATAAGTTAACTGATCAAAACTTTATTTCTAAGTTTTGGGATGAACGAGATAAAGCTATGTTGAATTTATTTCATCCTTCAATAGGAAATAAGTTGTTTAAAAAATTAATTGTTGAAAATTCTAAATCAAATTATGTTTCAAAATAAGACCTTACTTATAACTGGCGGAACCGGATCTTTTGGGAAGGCTGTATTAAATCGTTTTTTAAAAAGTGATATTTATGAAATTAGAATCTTTAGTAGAGATGAAAAAAAGCAAGATGATTTAAGAAAGTTTTTCAATGACCCTAAGCTTAAGTTTTTTATTGGGGACGTAAGAGATAAAGATAGCCTTAATGTTGCGATGAGTGGAGTTGATTTTGTTTTTCACGCTGCAGCATTAAAGCAAGTGCCTTCTTGCGAGTTTTTCCCAATTGAGGCGATAAAGACAAATGTTTTAGGAGCAAGTAATGTAGTTGACGTAGCCATAAACCACCAAATTGAAAAAGTAATATTACTTAGTACTGATAAAGCAGTTTATCCTATTAATGCTATGGGCATGTCTAAAGCATTGATGGAAAAGATGATGTTTGCAAAATCAAAGCATTGTAAAAACACCATATTAATAGGAACCAGATATGGTAATGTCATGGCAAGTAGGGGATCAGTAATCCCATTATTTATTGACCAAATACTTGAAGGGCAAGATATTACGGTAACAAACCCTAATATGACTAGATTTATGATGACACTTGAGGATGCTGTTGATCTTGTTATCTATGCGTTTGAGAACGGTCAATCTGGGGATCTCTTTGTTCAAAAGGCACCTGCATCATCAATTGAAACGTTAGTTAAAGCGCTTAAGGAACTATTTAATGCGGATAATAGGGTACAAATAATAGGTAGTCGTCATGGGGAGAAGATTTATGAGACTTTAGTAAGCAAAGAAGAGATGGCTTCAGCTGTTGATTTAGGAGATTATATAAAGATTCCTACTGATCAACGAGATTTGAATTATAATAAATATTTTAGCTCTGGCGATGTAACTTTGGAGAAAATAGAAGATTATCATTCACATAATACGAATCAGCTTAATATTAATCAAATGAAAGAATTATTATTAAAACTGGATATAGTAAAATCTAAGATTAATGAGTAGCTCAATTGTAATAGGGATTACTGGAAGTTCAGGATTTATAGGAAGCCATTTATGGAATCGATTGAGTTTGAATTCTGATTATCGATTAGTTAGAATTACTAAAATGGATTTCTTAAAAGATCATCTTTTGAATGATTTAGTTAACCAATGTGATGTAATATTTCATTTAGCTGGCGTTAATCGCCATGAAGATCAAAGTTTTCTTTACAGAACTAACATCGAACTGGCCCAAAAATTAATAGATTCTTTAAGGAAAGTAAATAGAATGACTCATCTGATTTATTCATCTACACTCCAAGAAGGGAATGATTCTAATTATGGGCAGTCTAAACTTAAGGTGAAGGAAATGTTTTGTGAATTTGAAGGAACAAGTAATAACTTCAACTTCACAAGTTTATTGATACCAAATGTATTTGGTCCATTCTGTAAGCCATTTTATAACTCTGTTGTTGCAACTTTTTGTAGCCAAATTTGTAATGGATTAGTTCCTGAAATTCATAACGATTTATCCGTTAATTTAATATATGTCAATAAGCTTATTTCTGAAATGATAGAGGTAATGCTAAATAAGATAATTGGTAACTATTTTATTAATCATCAGTATGAAATAAAGGTTTCAGAGCTAAATCATAAGTTAGCCTTAATGTATAAAACCTATTTTAATGATCTAACAATTCCTAATTTAGGTAACAAATTAGATTTGGATCTGTTTTTGACATTAAGGTGTTATATGCCTCACAATAGTTTCCCCGTTTTTTATTCAAGTCATTCTGATCAAAGAGGGAGTTTTGTTGAAGTTTTAAAATCCCAAAGTCAAGGACAATTTTCTTATTCAACTACAGTCAATGGAGTTACAAGAGGTAATCATTTTCACACAAGAAAAATAGAACGTTTTGCAGTTATTCAAGGTAAAGCTAAAATTAGTCTGCGTAAGATTGATGAGGAAAAGATTTATGATTATTTTATTTCTGGAGAGAATTCTGGTTTTGTTGATATACCAATTTGGTATACGCATTCATTAACCAACATAGGCGAAGAGGATCTTATTACATTATTTTGGATTAATGAACCTTACAATGAAGAAGATTCTGATACTTTTTACTTAAATGTATAACAATTGAAAAAAATTAAAGTAGTAGTGGTTGTTGGTACACGACCTGAATTGATTAGACTTTCATGCGTGATAGAACTATTGTCAAAATCATCAGTAGTCGATTTTGTTCTAATTCATACTGGACAGAATTATGATTATGAATTAAACGAAATCTTTTTTGAAGATCTAAGTATTCCTAAACCTAATTATTTCCTTAATGCAGTTGGGGATACTGCTATAAATACTATAGGAAATATTATTTCTAAGATTGAGCCAATATTAATCTTAGAAAAACCAAGTGCATTCTTGGTCTTAGGTGATACTAATAGTTGTCTTTGTGCAATACCAGCTAAGAAACTAAGAATTCCTGTATTTCATATGGAAGCAGGTAATCGTTGTTTTGATGAACGTGTGCCTGAGGAAATTAATCGGCGTATAGTTGATCACATTAGTGATATTAATTTAACATACAGTTCAATAGCAAGAGAATATTTATTAAAAGAAGGATTAAGTTCTGATCGAATAATTGTGACTGGAAGCCCAATGAAAGAGGTACTAACAAGATATTCAAGGGAAATCTATAAATCAACAATTTTAACTAAATTAAAGTTAGAAAAGCATAGATATATTTTGGTTTCTTGTCATCGTGATGAAAATATTGAATCTGATAAAAACTTTACTTCTTTTGTTAGCGTATTAAATGATTTAGCGAAAAGGTACAAACTACCTATTTTAATGTCGACTCATCCAAGAACACGTAATAGAATTGTAAAGGATAACATTGATTTAGATAAGCTGGTAATATTAAGTAAGCCTTTTGGCTTTTTTGATTACGTTAATTTGCAAATTAATTCTAAAGTTGTTCTTTCCGATAGTGGTACCATATCAGAAGAATCATCAATTTTAAATTTTCCTGCTTTGAATATCAGAGAAGCTCATGAAAGACCTGAGGCAATGGAAGAAGCCTCAGTTATGATGGTTGGGCTTAACAACGATAGAATAGTACAAGGTATTGAAGTTCTTAAAGATCAGAGTCGAAGCGAAAATAGAGATTTACTTGAAGTAAATGATTATTCTAAAACTAATGTATCAATTAAAGTACTTCGTATACTTATTTCTTATATAGACTATATAAATCAGAATGTTTGGAAAAAAAATAGATTTGATTATTAGTCACTTTTACATTTTAGAGTTTAAGTGGAAATGTTAAATACACCTAGGTCAATAATAATAGAGAGACTTCTTACAATTTTGATAGTTGGTTTATCTACTGGTTATGCATTGACTTCAGCTACTACAATTCTGCTTGGGCTGCCTTCAAGTATTTTTAATTATGGTTTTAGGGTGAGTATGGTTTTTGTTTCTATAGTGCTTTTACCTTTGACAATAATGAGAAAAGGTTCTATTTCATTGTCCGGAATTTCTTGGGTGGCTATTTTTTTTTGGATAATTTTCTCTTTAAGGTTATTATATGATATTGAGATAAGGGGAATAATTTTTAAAACCCCTCAAATTGTATATTCTTTTGCAATTGGTAATTGTTTATTACCTTTCATAGCTATTTCTTTAGCAATAAAGTTTATTAATCTAAAATTAATCGTTAAGTATTTATTCGCTTCCTCTTTTATATGTAACTCAATATTATTGTATTTAACTATTAATAAATATGGTATTGACCCTGGTGAAGTCACCAGAACATACTTCCATACAGGTGAGAATACTAACCATCAAGTTATAAACTCTATTCTTGTTGGGAGAGTTGGAGAGTCATTGATATTATATTGCATATGTTATATTTTATTCCTTCGTGAAAAACATAAACATTTATTTTTAGATATAATATGTATTCCTGGTTTATTGATTGGAATTGCTAATATATCATACAGTGGAGCAAGAGGACCTATTTTAGGTTTAATTTTATGTTTAGTATTTTTATTTGCTCTAAGATTTGTCAGATTAATCAGCTCTCGTAGGGCATTTTTCAAAGCATTTGTGCCAATATGTATTTTGTTAATATTTAGTGTTGGCATTATATTTTTTTTTGGAGATTCTGTCCTAAATAGTACTGGAGCAAAACGACTTATAAAGACTTTTAGTAGTGAACGTGTATTAGATGGAAGAGATTTTGAACGTCAAGCTGCAATTTCTCAATTTTTGAGTAATCCAATTTTAGGAGATAAGTATATAAATGATTATGATAATTTTTATCCACATAATATTTATATAGAAGTTCTTATGTCAACAGGTATTGTAGGCGGATTACTTTATTTTACAATGTTGTTAGGAGTTTATTATAATATTTTTTGGCTGTGTAAATCGAAAAAATACCAAATTTTTACTCCTATTATAATCACTTTTTTCGTTTTTTCAATTTTTGCTTTGTTTTCAGGTTCAATTTATTTCAGTACAGGTTTTTGGGCTATGACGGCTATATTAAGTAACAAGAAAGCATTATATAATAGTAATATTTATATACATTAAGCAAGATGAAAATTACATTTTCTATGTTTCTTTAATGACATAATAATTGAAAAGAGTTTTATTAATACATAGTATCCTGTGGAGTCATTACAAAGCTGCTGTCTTTTCTGAATTATCAAATATTTTGGCAAAAGAAGATATTGACTTTCATGTTATCCAAATAGCAACAAATTCAGTAACTAGATTAAACATTGGCAATGTCGATCACAAGATTCACGATTATTCGTATGAAGTTTTGTTTGATGATCCTCTTGAGAATATTTCATGGGTTAAGAAATACCGTCTTTTATCACATAGCATTAATAGGTTTGACCCCGATGTTCTTATTTTACCAGGTTATGGAGATATTTCTTCTATGCTGATTAATTTGAAGTATAGTTTTAAAAGAATTAAATTAATTCAGACAGTTGACACAACTCCAGAAGGAATAACTAAAAGATGGTTTAAAGAGCTAATTAAAAAGTTCTTATTAAAGAAAGTCGATGTTATATATTGTTATGGACAATTACATAAAGAGTATTTATTAAGCTTAGGTGTTAAAGAGTCAAAAATAGTAATCAGATGTCAAGCTACTTTTAATGACAAAATTAGAGAGAAGTATTTATCCAATGAATCAATGGAGAAATTATCTTTTCCTACGAAAAATAATTTTTTGTTTGTTGGGCGTCTCTTGTGGTATAAAAATTTATCTTTTTTAATAGAAGTCTTTAATGAATTAAATACCGACTGGGGATTAATAATAGTTGGGGATGGAATATTGGAGAAGGAATTAATTAAAATTAAAGAAGACTTAAATCTTGAAAATGTCTATTTTGAAGGACCTAAAACCAGTGGTGAAGTAATAGATTATTATAGGTATTGTGATGCATTTATCCTACCAAGTACTGTGGAAATCTGGGGTTTAGTGGTAAATGAGGCTATGCTATGTGAATTACCTTTATTATTATCATCTCATTGTGGATGCAGTAAGGACTTACTTAGGGAAAATGAAAATGGGTATCTATTTGATCCTCATAAAGCAAACGAGATGGTAAACTGCTTTAATAAAATTATTTTAAAAAGTGATGAGGAAAGGAACCTAATGGGGAAACTTTCTTATGAAATTATTAAAAATTTTACACCAAGAATAGCTGCTGAGCAGATGTTTGAAGGTATTAAGAAAGTATTATAGATATTTGTAAATGAAGAATTTGAAGTTTAAAGAAAGAAATGAATGTCCGCTTTGTGATTGTGATGATTTTTTAATTCATATAGATTTTGAAAATATTCCAATAGTTCAATGTAAAGAATGTTCATTCCTTTATGTTAAAAGAATTATGGACAATGAAGTCTTGGAAGAATATTATAAGAACTTTTCTGGGAATAGCCAACAGCAAGGCCAATTAGTTAATTCCAAAGTAAATTTTCAAATAGTAAGAAAAATAATTAGGAAATTAGAGATTAAGAATATACTAGATGTTGGAACAGGCTATGGTTATTTACTATCACAATTAAATGATAAACTTAAAATAGATGTTTCAGGTATGGACCTTTCTGAGAATGAAACTTCATTTGCTGTTAATGAACTTGGATTAGATGTTCGAAGAGGACTTTTAAATGAGGTTGGATTCCCAAAAGAGGACTTTGATTTGGTTATGGCTTTAGAAACTATTGAGCATATAGAGAATCCTGTAGAATTTGTTAGAGAGCTTTCTAACTATATCAAGCCTAATAAATACTTGTTATTAGTTACAGATAATTTCAAATCTGATATTGTACGAAAATTCGGAGTGCATTTTCCGAAATGGATTCCTCATGCGCATATCAGTGATTTTTGCCCAGACACGATTCTTTCTTGCATAGAGAAAGCAGGAAACTTTAATATTGTAAGTACAAATTCCTACACTCCATGGGAATTAAAAATCAGTCATCTTTTAGGTAAACGTAAACCTACTCATAATTCAAAGATGGATTTGAATACTGTATTTAATCTGCAAGAAGTGCTTAAAAGTGAGATGAATAAATCGTACAAGTATTTTGGATTTAGAAGGATTTTTAATCAATATTGGGCAAAGTTAACTTTAAGGAATGATTTAAATGGAGCTATGATGTATGTCTTGGCACAGAAAATAGATACAGAATAAATTGAAAATTTTATTTACGAACGGTAGATTCTTACCTATAGAGAATAGTGGCGTGATTGGCTTTTTAAGTTGGTTGTCTTCTGAGTTAAAACTTAACTCTTGTGATATATTTATAGCTGTTACTAATAAGGATTTGAGAAAATCGAACATACAATTTAATGAGTGGTTAAATTCTGATTATGGCTACATTTTCTATTCAACTTACATTTTTAATTTTTTGCCATTCCGATTATTAAATCAAATTCGTAAGAAAATAAAGAATGTAGACATTTTGCATGCTAACGGTATCTTATATCCTGTTTCATTATTAAGTGTACTAATGGCTATAATTTTAAGAACGAAAGTCGTTTGGTCTGTACACGGTGAACTTGATCCAGAAGCACTAAAGTATAATTCTGTAGTAAAATTATTATACATTAATGTTATCAGAATTTTACTAGCAAAACGTGTAATGTGGCTTTCCACATGTAATGCCGAAACAACATATATCAAAAAATATTTTGGGGAAAATGTGAGAATTGCTCAGATTCCAATTTCGATGAAGTTACCTAAGAATCTCAATTTAGTAAAAACCAATCAATTTCTTTATTTAGGAAGAATTCATCCCAAAAAAGCAATTGAAAACTTGATACTTGCGCTGAGTATGTCGAGAACCTTTTTATATTCTACTTACATATTAAATATAGTTGGTAATTCTGATAATGAATACGGAGAACAGCTTAAAGAACTTGTAAAAAGACATTCTTTAGATTTAAGAGTAAACTTTTTGGGTCTTATACAAGGTGAAAGTAAATTAGAATTGATATGTTCTTCTAAATATCTAATTATGCCATCACATACTGAGAATTTTGGAATTGTAGTAATAGAAGCTTTAGCACAATCAACTCCGGTTATTGCTTCTAAAGGCACTCCATGGAACATATTACAAAGTAGACAAGCAGGGTATTGGGTTGATAATGATCCTGAAAGCTTGAGTCTTGTTATAGATGAGGTTATTAATCATTCTGACGAGAACTATAACACTTTAAAAACTAATGCATTCAATCTTGCTGATAGTAAATTTAATATTGAAAGGAATGTTATTGAATGGATATCATTATATAATTCTGTTGCAAATGAGACGAATACTTAAAATAATTAATAGTTGAAATTACGGAAGTTAGATAGTATAAGAGGTGCAGCTGCAGTTTATGTGATGTGTTCGCATATTGTTTTAGATTCACATCCAAATCAAATTATAAAATTTTTATTCTCCTTTGGACAAGAAGCAGTTATAGCCTTTTTTCTACTTAGTGGTTTTGTGATTTTTTATTCTTATCATAGAAAGAAAGTTAGCTTTTTAAGTTATTTAATAAAACGGGTTAAAAGAATTTATATCCCATTAGTATTTGCTTATTTATTGTCGATTGTTGTTGCTTTGTTAAACCAGAATATTGAAAGATTTAGCCTTATTGAACTGTTAGGAAATATCCTTATGCTTCAAGATATTGAAGCTGGTAAGCCTGGTAACTGGTTCAAGCCATTCATGGGCAATGGACCACTTTGGTCATTATCATATGAATGGTACTTTTATATGTTGTTTCCTTTAGTTGTTTTTTTGTTTAAAGCTAGATCATTTAAAATTGATCGTGTTTATATTATCACGTTATTCTCTTTTATATTTTGGATGTTATATTTATTCTTACCAAATCATATTTCTTTAGTGTTGTCTTATTTTGCGATTTGGTGGATAGGTGCTGAATTAGCTTTTATGTTTATTCATAAGATAGAATATACATTTCAAAATATTAAAAATCTCAATTATTCATTACTATTTATAATGTTCTCTTTTGCATTACCATTTTTTATGGTTGACAATATTAACTGGCATAGGTTAGGACACTTTCCTATTATAAACCTAAGACATATTTTAGCAGCCATTGTTTTTCTTAATATCGGTGTGTTGTGGAGTAAATTAGATTTTAAATGGTTTAAAGTTCTGATAGGACCATTTAGCATAGTAGCTCCAATATCATATGCTTTGTATATTGTGCATCGACCTATTTTGAAATTGGAATTATTAACAGAGGAGCCTTATTATATTCAAATTTTGATTAAACTTCCAATAATCTTTCTAATTGCCTATATAATCGAAAGAATTATAGTTCCTTTATTCAATAATAAAAAAAATATACTGTTGTGAAAGTCTTTGTAAATGCAATACCAAAGTCAGGTACAAATCTATTGCAAAGATTAATGGAGCTACTTGGGTTAGAATACGATAAGTTAGGAGTAGCAGCATCATTAATTTTGGGTAAGAATAACTTCCCAAAGAAAATTATTAGAGGTAATATTTTAGGCAATAATCCATTCATTGTTGGTTATGATGTAGAGGTTCCTATTAGTGAATTTTGGATGAAAAGAAGATTTAAGAAAATCAGTAACGGTAAATATGTTTCTGGGCATGCCAATTTCACGGAAAAAATCCACAAATTACTTATTGATAATTGTTTAAAAACAATTATAATAATCAGAGACCCGAGATCAATTCTTTTATCAAATGCTAAATATTTTTTCAAAAGAGAGGATTATTATCTTTATAAATTATATAAGAGTAAAGATTTAAGTCAAAGAATATCAATTGCTTTAGATGGTGGATATTATGATGAGATTGGGCTTTATCTCAATTCTTTGGATTATCAGTTAGAGAATTTAAAATCGTGGAAAAATAAAGATGAAGTTTTAATAGTAAAATTTGAAGATTTAATTGGTGAAAAAGGTGGTGGTTCAAATGGCGTTCAATTTGAAAAAATCTCAGAGATTATGGAGTTTATAGGTATGTCAGATTTAATAGAAAGTAAATTCATAAATAATATAGCTAACAATTTATTTGGGAATTCTGTTACATTTAATTCTGGCCTAATAAACTCATGGGAAAAGGAAATATCAAAATCTCAATTAAGTGTTATTAATGAAAAGCTATTTAGTCACATGGAATATTGGAATTATAGTTAAGGTATATTATAATGACAATAAATAAGATGAAAAGAGGATGGCAAATTGAATATACAGAACCTAATATTCATTTTACTTTGTTGAGCAAAATTAATTTTAATGCAAGAGATTAGTGTTATTGTACTCACATATAATGAAGAGTTACATATTGAACGTTGCATTAATAGTTTATCAAGTGTAGTGAAAAATATTTTCGTTGTAGATTCTTTTTCTTCTGATAATACTATAGAGATCTGTGAGAGGATGGGTGCTAAAGTATTTCAAAATTCATGGATTAACTATGCCAATCAATTCCAATGGGGATTAGACAATTGTCCAATAGATACTGAATGGGTAATGCGAATGGATGCTGACGAATATTTAACTCCTGAACTTAAATTAGAACTACAGAGTAAATTATGCCTTATACAGCCTAAAGTTACTGGTGTATATTTTAAACGCCGTGTTTACTTTATGGGTAGATGGATAAAACATGGTGGATTTTATCCTACTAAACTTTTACGTTTATGGAAATTTAGGTACGGAAAAATAGAGCAGAGATGGATGGATGAGCATATTAAACTATCTGAAGGATTAACAATCGAATTCAATAGCGATATAGTTGATGAAAATTTGAATAACTTAAGTTGGTGGACGGCGAAGCATAATTCCTATTCCACAAGAGAGGCAGTAGATGTGTTGAGTAAGAAGTATAACTTTCAAATTATTGAATCAATAGATAGAAATAAAAATACACAAGATAGTCAGAGAAGAAAGTATAAGGATTCGTTTTATTTAAGAACCCCTTTATTTGTTAGAGCATTTTTGTATTACTTTTTCAGATACATTATTAAGTTAGGTTTTTTAGATGGTAAAGCTGGTTTTGTGTGGCATTTTTTACAAGCATTTTGGTATAGAATGCTAGTAGATGCTAAAATATTTCAGATTGAGTATTTGGCAGCAACTTTAAATAAATCTATAAGTGAAGTTATTGAAGAAGAGTATAATTTTAAGTTGTGATAAAAACAGATCTGTCAAAATATAATAATGATAGTTTTTATCCAGGAGCAGGTTGGGTCAAAATATTTATTTGGTTCTTTATAAACGCTATTGTTTTTCAGAGTTCATTATTTCCGTTTGTCAAATTCAAAGTCTTTTTACTAAGATTTTTCGGTTCGAGTGTAGGTCAAGGTGTAATGATTAAACCTAATGTTAATATCAAATACCCCTGGAATCTTAAAGTTGGTGATTTTTGTTGGATTGGAGAAGGAGTTTGGATTGATAATCTTGTGATGGTAGAAATCGGGAATAATGTTTGTCTTTCTCAAGGATCTTATATATTAACAGGAAATCATAACTTTAAAAGTGTGACTTTCGATTTGTTAGTAAATCCGGTAACTATTGAAGATGGAGTTTGGATAGGAGCTAAGTCGGTTGTAGGACCAGGAGTAACTTGTAGATCTCATTCAGTTTTAAGTTTAGGCTCTGTAGCTAGTCGTAATCTTGAAGCTAATACTATTTACAGAGGTAATCCTGCAGTTATAATTAAGAATCGAATTATACTTAATTGATATAAATTTATATGACAAAAATATTAAGATTAATTTTTGAGCTAGGTCAAAAATTTAAAATAAACATTTTACCTAACCACTTTTATTCATCAATTCCAAATATTTCAGAGTTGAAATCTGATGATTATTGGAAAGCACCATTAGATATGGGGCAAATAAATTTATTATCAAATAGGGACCAACTTAAGATACTTTCAGATTTAATTAGAACGATTGAGAATTTTGAATTTACGAAAGACAAGCTTTATACAGATGTTGTAAAGTCTTGTGATGAAATTGGTTATGGTGTTATCGAATCGTATGTATTATCAGGATTTATCAGACATCACAAACCGCAAAAAATATTACAAGTAGGTTGTGGGGTTTCAACATCTATTATATTAGATGCAGTAAGTAAAATGAATAATTATAGACCAGAGATTATATGCATAGAACCTTACCCATCTAAATACTTGGAAGAACAGTCTAATAGTGGTAAGATAAAACTTGTTCAAGAAAAAGCTCAAAAAGTGGATGAGAAATTATTCACTTCATTAAATGTTGGTGATTTATTATTCATTGACTCTACACACACGGTGAAAGTTGGTAGTGAAGTTAATAGATTAATACTCGAAATATTACCTAAATGTAAAAGTGGTGTATTTATTCACTTTCATGATATATATTGGCCATATCAATATTCAAGAAGACTTCTTGAGTCTTCAGTTTTCTTTTGGAACGAAACAATTCTTTTATACGCTTTGCTATGTAACAATATGGATTTTAAGGTTCTAATTTCGATGAGTATACTACATTATAGTGAGAAAGAAGAATTAAAGAAATTAATAACTAATTATAATCCTGAATTAGATGATTTTGGGCTTGTTGCACAAGATAATAATGGCAAACATTTTCCAAGTTCAATTTTTTTACAAAAAATATAAAATATTAATTATGAAAAAGGCATTAGTATGTGGAGCAGGAGGCTTTATCGGAGGTCATTTAGTAAATAGATTAAAGGATGAGGGGTATTGGGTACGAGGAGTTGACTTAAAGAACAACGAATATGGTAATAATTCATCAGATGAATTTATACTCGGAGATCTTAGAGATCCAAGTATAGCTTCTCAAGTTACCAAAGATATGAATGAAGTATATCAGTTAGCTGCTGATATGGGAGGCGCAGGCTATATTTTTACAGGTGATAATGATGCGGCTGTTATGCATAATTCAGCATTATGTAATTTAAATGTATTACATGCATCGTATTTGAGTAAGGTAGATAAAATATTTTATAGTTCTTCAGCATGTATGTATCCAGAATATAACCAGTTGGATCCTGGTAATCCTAAATGCGCTGAGGATTCTGCTTATCCAGCAGCACCTGATAGCGAATATGGTTGGGAAAAATTATTTAGTGAAAGACTTTATCTTTCATATGCCCGTAATTTTGGTGTGGAAGTAAGAATTGCAAGATTTCATAATATTTTTGGACCTAAGGGAACATGGAATGGAGGTAAAGAGAAAGCTCCGGCTGCATTTTGTAGGAAAGTGGCAGAAGCTAAAGATGGGACGCATATTGAGGTATGGGGTGATGGGCAGCAGACTAGGTCATTTCTTTATATTGATGAATGTCTTGAAGCCATTCGTAGGCTTATGGTATCAGATTTTCAAGGCCCCGTCAATGTGGGGTCTGAAGAAATGATTTCAATAAACGATTTTGCTCAAATGGTTATAGATATTTCTGGTAAAAATCTAACTATTAAAAATATTCCAGGTCCTGAAGGAGTAAGAGGTCGTAATTCAGACAACGATTTAATAGACGAAAAATTAAAATGGAAACCTAATCAATTACTTAAGATTGGTATGGATAAAACTTTTGCTTGGGTAAATGCTCAAGTAAAAAACAAGAGTATATAAGCTTATTTTGAAAATCTTAGTAATATCATCAGTATATTATCCTGATACTGTATCTGTATCGCAGCATGTGACTGATATGTGTGAGGGCTTAGTTCAACGAGGACATGAAGTGGATGTTATTAGTAGTATTTATTCTTATGAAAAAAATGAAAATTTTGGTGAGAATAAATTATCTCACAATGGTGTTAATATATATAGGTTAAAGCCAACGAGATTTTCAAAGAATAATGTAATAGGAAGATTGTCAAATTTTATTTCTTTTAATTTTCTTATGTCAGTAAGATTATTAATCGTTAGAAAAGGAGAGTATAACATTATGATTGGTTTGACTGTGCCACCATTGTTATCTTTTATTGGTGTACTTATTTCGAAGTTAAAGAGAATCAAATTTTGTTATTGGTTAATGGATGTTCAACCCGAGTTAGCAATTTCTTCAGGGTTATTAAAGAAGAGGTCATTAGTTTCATTTACGTTAGAATTTCTGGGTAGTTATATAATTACAAAAGCAGATTTAATTATTGCTTTGGATAATTATATGAAAAACCACTGTATTAGTAATGGTGCTGAGCAAGAAGTTGTGAAAGTTTCAACTGTATGGCCGGTTATGAACAAATTATATACTGGGGCAAGATTAGACAATCCGTTTAGGATAGAAAATAATTTTAAAGACAAGATTGTGATTATGTATTCTGGTAATCATTCATTTGTGCATCCATTAGATACAATTTTAGGGGTAGCAAAGATGTTAGAGAATGATCAAAGATTTTTATTTGTTTTTATTGGAGAAGGAGTTCGTAAGAAGGATGTTAAAGAATATAAAGAATTACATGAATTAAATAATATAGTTCAGTTACCTTATCAACCTAGAGCTATTATTCATGAGTCATTAGGATCTTCGGATTTTCAGCTTGTTATAATGGGCGATGGACAAGTGGGTTTTACACATCCAAATAAAGTATATGGAGCATTATTTATTGGCAAGCCTGTAATTTATATTGGCCCTAAAAAATGTCACGTGACAGATCTTTTAGATCAATTAGATGGTAATATTTCTGTGCAACATGGTGAAGTTGAAATTTTGAAAAATAAATTATTATCATATTCTGAGAGGTTAGATGATGTTCAAGAAGTTGGATCTAAGAATATGGAATTTGCTAGGTCAAAGTTTAATCCTAATGTGTTAAAGAATCAATTGTTTGGTTTTATTGAAGACATGAAATAAATTGGCACTATTAACAATATATATTGATTTGAGCTTATTAAAGATAAATATTCCTGTTGGTTAATTGGTTGAATAAAGTTATTGGGAAGAAGAATTCAGTTGTTGAACTTTTATTTCTTCCATTTCTTATAGTTTCAATATTTCCATTTGGTAGCCTATTGTCTTCCCATAGGTTTTTGATTTTAACCATTGGTGTGTTTGTTTGTACTTTATTTCAAACAGTGATATATAATGTAAAGTATAAAGTGAAGTTTGTTGACTTCTTTTTTTTATTTTTCATTGTATACAATTTGGTAGTTGGTTTTTTTTCAACAAATGTCTCGCTTCTATTTTATCCTTTATCGATCTCAGTTTTGTGTTTTGCTTGTTATCTCTTTATTAGCAACATATTAAACCCCTCATTAATAGTCAAGGCTTTTCAAGCTATTTTCTTTTTAAGAATATTATTGTTTTTTTCATCTTTTATCTTTCTACATCTATTTAATTCGAGTGTCATAGTCTGTGATCTGAATAAGAATGCTGATGCGGTATTTCTTCTTTGCCTATGGCCTTTTACTTGGAATATGTTAAACTTTAAATTTAATATTCAACTAAATGTAATAGTCGGTATAATTTTATTTGCAGTGTTATTTTGTTTGAAATCTAAAATTGCCATTGTTTCTTTTTTTTTGTTTTGTTTGTTTTCACTCTATAGATATTTCAATAAATATTTGATTATAATTCTGTTATTATTATCTACATTATGTGTTTATTATTTTATTTCTAAATTTCATGATACATTATATTCAGAAGTAATTGCAAGACTGATGATGTCTCTATATTCACTTAAGGTATTTGTGACTACAAAGTTTATCGGATCTGGATTAGGTAATTTGTTTATAGAAAGTTATTATGATAATGCTATAAATTCAAAATATTTTATATCACCTTCTTACTTCGATTCATTAATTAGACAGCGTGATCATAATTTACTTACTTCATGTATAGGAAATTCTGGATTATTTGGTTTTTTGTCTATTAGTATTTTTGTTCTCTATAAATTTTATAGTCCTGGTGTCAAGGGATGCAATAATAATGTAATTTTTAAATCATCCATAGTAATTTATTTTCTAACATCATTATTTTATCTTTCAAATCAATCCTACCAATATCATTTTAGTCATTCTCAATTTATAGCTATTGTTTCAATTGGTTTTATAATGGATTCTCCTAAGTATTTAATAGAGTCAAAAATTATAAATTCCCTATTGTTAATAGTTTTATCTAATGTAGTTTTATTTTTTTGTTTATTTTCACTAAGACCTCAAAGTCAAAATCGTTTACTGTTTTATTTACCCAAAGAACTTAAAATCAACCATCTATTACAGAATTCTTATATATTAAACATTAATGATCCGTACTTACTAGATCTCAATAAGTCATTAATTGTTAGTAAAAAAGATAGTTTCTTAATAGATAATAACTTTAATAAGCTTATTAAGCTTTACCCAAATGACGCTAATGTTAGAATGTCATATGGTGAATGGTTAGAAACTGGTAACAATAATAGTAAAGCAATAGAGCAATACGAGAGTGTTTATAATTTACAATCTAACTATTTTCCTAATTGCACGCATCTATTGGAATTTTACCTTGATGGCGATTATTGTGATAATATTCAAGACCTATTAAATAACATAAATATATCTTGGCATAATCATTTTAATTTTGTCTCTAGTATTGAGCTATATGTGTTATTGAATAATTGTATTGCTGATGATGATCGTTATAAGAGTATATCTGACGATATTGAAGAAAAATGGAGTGAAATAAAGTACAGACAATTTTCAAAAAAGAATTTCAATAAAAAAGAAGTTAGAGATTATATAAAGCAATTAGAGCAGGATTTATATTCTAAATTAGATTCTCATGAAAGATTGACTTATCTAAGTTTTAAATCAAAATATAGAATTGAACATGCTTTTAACGGCTTAGATTTTAATCCTAAGATTGAGGATCAAATTATTATTAATGGTTTGATAATTGAATATTATCAGATCCAATTTAATATAGATTATTCCAAAACTAACTTCAAAGAATTACAATCAAATTTCACAAAAGAAATGGAAGCTAAGTTGAAAAATGAAATTGAATATATATTGGGTAGAGAACTACAAAATATAGAGTTTATCAAGTTTTTAAATTCTTTGATGTTATAGATATATATGGGAATATTAGTAACAGGGGCATCTGGATTCGTAGGTTCCAACTTATTGAATCATCCGTTATTTGAGAATGAAAAATTAGTTACTCATTCACATTCAGAGGATAATTTGATAGAGATTAAACTATCTAAAGTTGAAACTGTAATACACTTGGCTGGTATTTCAGTTCTAAAAAAGGAAGAGAAGCAGATTAAATTTTTTAATGTAAATAGTGATTATACTAAATTCGTTTTTGAAAAATCTATTGCTTGTGGTATTAAACATTTTATCTTTATTAGCTCTATAAAAGCTTTAGGTGATACAGATGGTTTTATTTCAAATGAATTTAGAGTAACTCCAATTGATGCTTATGGGAAGAGTAAGTTGAAAGCTGAAGAGTTTATCTTAAATTTTAAGTCAGATGAAATAAAAGTTAGTATAATTCGACCTGTTTTGATTTACGGTAAGGGAGTAAAAGGTAATCTATTAAATCTAATGAAATTATTAGATAAGAATTTACCTCTACCATTTTATAATATAAAGAATAAGAGGTCAATATTAAGTATTAACAATCTTGTTAAATTAATTTACCATATCTATGTTAATAGAATTGAATGTCAAATAAATGCAGCTGATTTAAATACAATAAACACATCTGAACTTGTAGGAAAATTTAAACATCACTTGAATTCAAGAAGTATAATATTTAGTTTGCCTTATATTTTTCATTTAATCTTAAGATTTATTGCAAAATCAAAATATGACAAGTTATTCAGTTCAAGTTATATTGACCCAAAAGAAAGTTATCTATCTATTGGTTTTACACCATTAAGAGATACTGATACGGAAATAATAGAAATGATAAAATATTACAAGAAAAATAAATTAATTTGAGATATTTGGATATAATTTTTTCAGTATTCATTTTAGCATTAAGCTTACCACTTATTGTATTAGTTACTATTGTGTTATTTTTTCAACTTAAGTATCCTATTTTTAGTCAGAGACGATTGGGTAAGAATATGAACGAATTTACTCTTTATAAATTTCGAACAATGCCGGTTGGAACTAAGTCAATTGGTTCTCATTTGTTGAGAAATGTTAGTATAAGTCGTTTTGGTCATTTTTTGAGAAAGTATAAAATTGATGAGTTGCCTCAATTATTAAATGTTTTAAAGGGGGATATGAGTTTAGTGGGTCCTAGGCCTTGTTTACCAAATCAATTTAAGGTAATTTCTCAAAGACAAAAAAGACTTGTTTTTTCTGTCAAACCTGGTATAACAGGTAGATCTCAGTTAATGAATATTGATATGTCTATGCCAGTTGAATTGGCTGTTTCTGATAGTTCTATGATAGACTCATTGAATATTTCAATGTATCTCAAGTACCTTTTTCTTACTGCTCTTGGAAATGGAAATGGGGATAGAATTTTGGAGTGATTGACATTCAATTAAATTTATGGATAAGTCATCAAAAATTTATATAGCTGGTCACAGAGGAATGGTAGGGTCTGCCATTAGAAGAAAGTTGCTGTCCGATGGGCATAAAAATTTCATTTTGATGGGTTCTAAAAAATTGGATCTTAGAAATCAGAAATTAGTTGCAGATTTCTTTGCTTTTGAAAAGCCAGATTATGTTTTCCTTGCAGCAGCTAAAGTTGGAGGGATTTTAGCGAATAACACTTACAGAGCAGAATTCTTATATGATAATCTAATGATCCAGAATAATGTAATTCACTCATCATATTTATCTGGTGTGAAAAAACTAATGTTCTTGGGCTCTTCCTGTATTTATCCAAAATTAGCTGAACAGCCTCTTACCGAAGATTCTTTATTAACGGGTACTTTAGAGCCAACTAATGAACCATATGCAATAGCTAAAATTGCTGGAATAAAGATGTGTGATGCCTACAGAGATCAGTATGGTTGTAATTTTATCTCAGTAATGCCAACAAATTTATACGGTCCTAATGATAATTATGATTTAGAGAACTCTCACGTCCTTCCTGCTTTGATCCGCAAATTCCATATAGCTAAGAAGAATAAAGAAGAATCTGTTGTAATGTGGGGTACAGGCAAACCCAAGAGAGAATTCTTACATGTAGATGACTTAGCAGAAGCATGTGTGTTTTTGATGCAGAATTATAGTGAAAAAGGTTTGGTCAATATTGGGACTGGAGAAGATCTTGAAATTATTGAGTTAGCCAGAACTATTGCTAAAGTGGTTGGATATACTGGGAAAATTGACAATGATTTATCAAAACCAGATGGTACACCACGTAAATTACTTGATGTCTCAAAGCTTTCTAAAATCGGTTGGTCTGCAAAGATTTCCTTAGAGGATGGTATAAGGTCTGTGTATAATGGTCTGAAAAATGAAACGTGGTATAAATAATTAATTTTAAGTCGTTAAGACTTTATATAATAGTTCGAGCTACTAAAAGCTTAGGCTTTAAGGATTTGCCCGACGTTAAGATACTTTTCATCAGTTCAGAAAATTATTAATTTTCTCTTGATATAATAACAATAATATAACAACATGAATTATAATTTAAATCATATAAAAGAACTCGAATCAGAGTCTATATTCATTCTCAGAGAAGTCGCTTCACAATTTGAGAATCCAGTGATTATGTTTTCAGGTGGCAAAGACTCTATTCTAATAGTGCACTTGGCTTATAAGGCCTTCTTTCCTGCACGTATTCCATTTCCACTATTACATATAGATACTGGACATAACTTCCCGGAGACTATAGCTTATAGAGATGCTCTCGTAGAAAAAATGGGTGCAAAGTTAATCGTAGGTTCTGTACAAGATGCTATCGATAAGAGATTGGTCGTGGAAGAAAAAGGTGTCAATGCAAGTCGGAATGGCTTACAGACGGCTGTGCTCTTAGAATCTTTAGAAGCAGGAAAATATGATGCTGCCATGGGAGGTGCACGACGTGATGAAGAAAAAGCAAGAGCTAAAGAAAGATTTTTCTCACATAGAGACGAGTTCGGACAGTGGGACCCTAAAAATCAGAGACCAGAATTATGGAATCTTTTTAATGGAAAACATAACATGGGAGAACACTTCAGAATATTCCCTATAAGTAACTGGACAGAATTAGATGTCTGGCAGTATCTCGCTGCAGAGAAAGTAGATTTACCTTCACTTTATTTTTCTCATGAACGAGACGTAATCGAAAGAGATGGTGTATTACTTGCAGATTGTGGTTTTATCAACAAAAATCCAGGAGAAAAAGTATATAAAGAAACTGTCAGATGTCGTACCATCGGAGATGTGACATGTACTGGTGTATGGAAATCTGATGCATCTACTGTAGAACAAATAATAGAAGAAGTCGCAACAACAAGAATGACTGAAAGGGGAGGAAGAACTGACGATAAAAGAAGTGAGACGAGTATGGAAGACAGAAAGAAGAAAGGTTATTTCTAAAAAATTATCATTGAAGTCGTTAAAAAACGTAGGTTAAAATAGTTTGTATCTGCTTGGTTTTCAGGACGAAGCTCTTTTTGAGATTCATAGCCATAGCTATGGATGGAAAAAAAGTTGAAGTATTGGAAGTCAATGAGATCCAAAATAATTAACATTATGTTTTTAAAGGAATTCATCACTAAAAAATAGCATAAAGGCATGAGTCAAGATATAAATAGCGAGTTATTAAGATTTACAACTGCGGGATCAGTAGATGATGGTAAGTCCACACTTATCGGAAGATTACTATACGATAGTAAGTCTATATATCAAGATCAATACGAGCAGATTAAAGCCGCCAGTGAGCGACGAGGAGAAGATATTAATCTTGCACTCCTAACTGATGGACTCAAAAGTGAGCGGGAACAGGGTATTACTATCGATGTTGCTTATAGATACTTTGCTACACCAAGCAGAAAATTTATAATAGCTGATACACCAGGTCACATTCAGTATACACGTAATATG
>ENA-ORXT01001423-ORXT01001423.1-marine-metagenome-genome-assembly--contig:-NODE-1423-length-32427-cov-5.260155_pt1 | contig 32427 bp, 30 predicted proteins | sample MGYA00237868_ERZ511482 | MGnify/ENA metagenome assembly ERZ511482 | reverse complement strand
CTATCACCGCCATCCAGACGATCGCCTGCCCCCACTGCAGATGATATCCACCAAAGACGAAATCCGCGCCGAACACCCACAGCATCATGCGCAGCATGACGTAGACCATGACTTTGGTCATCAGCGGCGCCATGAGCGAGCCGGTGGCGGTGGGGGCGTAGGAGTAGGCGTTCGACAGCCAGCCGTGCAGCGGGAAGAAAGCCATCTTGATCCAAATGCCCAGAGTCATGAGGATGAAGGCAACCTTGATCGTCGAGGAATCATGCAGAGTAGCCCCGCCGACGAGGTCGCGGCCGTTGATGATTTCGTGGATGTCGCCCATGGCGAGCGAGCCGGTTTTCAGATACAGATAGCCGACCCCGAGAAGGTAGAAGCTCGCTCCCATGGTGCCAATGATGACGTACTGAAAGGATGCCAGCGTGCCGCGCTTCGACGAGCCGAGGGCGATGAGCGCGTAACTGGTCAGCGACGACACCTCGAGGAGCACGAAGACGTTGAAGGCATCCGCCGCGATGACGATGCCAAGCAGTCCCGTGCACAGCAGCGAGAACAGCGCCCAGTACGCCGGCACTTTATCGGGCGTCTCTTCCGTCACCCGACGCATGCCGTAGATCGCCGTGAGCAGGGCGACCACCGCCACGACCAAAAGAACGATTCCCGAGAGGGCATCGACCTTCAGCTCAATGCCGCGCGGGGCAGCCCAGCCGCCGAGCTTGTAGGTGATCACGCCATGCTCCACGACCTGACGCAGGCAGGCAAAGCAGGCGCACAGCGCGATCAGCAGACCCGCGATGACGACCGGAAAGCAGAAGACCTTGTTCCGCTGCCCCAGCAGGAAGGCAATCAGCGCCGCGAGGGTGGGGGTCAGCACCGCGATGGCAGGAGCCTGGCTATCCATGACCCCTCCCTTCTGCCTCGATCTTCGCAATGATCTCGTCTTCCTCGAGCGTGCCGTAGTCCTGGAAAAGCAGCTGCGAGATGGCCAGCCCGACCCCAAGCGTGGCGACGCCGACCACGATGGCGGTCAGCATGAGCACGTGGGGCAGAGGATTGGCAAAATCGTCGGGGTTGGCCGCCGCCGGGTAGTTGTAGACGATCGGCTCAAGTGAGTTGCCGCTGTCGTCATAGCGGTGAACCACGCGGCGCCTGACGTCGTTGCGATCGTCATAGGCGCGCTCCTCGACCATGCGCTTCAAGTCGTCGTAGGAGAACTCCTGGCGCCCCCCTTTGAATTCCTCCACTGCGTGACCCGGCCCGTGCTCGATGATCGGAATATTGGCGTCCGTTTTCACCGAGAGCGAGACGTAAAAGAGGATGATCGCGGTCTGGAAGATCGACATCCCGATCAGCTTCTTGATCAGGTTGTTCTTCGAGATCATCGCGAACAGCCCGATCATCATGATCACTACGTAGACGTAGAAATTCACGTGGGGGAAGATCGTCTCTCTCAGGAAATCCATGATCGTGGTCGGTGCGGTCGTTTCGAACTAGAGACCGTCGCGGAGACGTCCGTTGGAACTGAGCAGGGCGTAGATCGCGAACATGATCGAGGCCACGGTGATGGCGACGCCGACCTCGACGGCGAGCATTGCGTGCGAGCGGGCCCATTCGGCGCCGGAGGTCACTCCGAAGACGCTCTCCATCCAGTCGGGGATCACCTTGTCGAGGACAGCATAGTCGAGGAAGTTCTTGCCAAGGAACATGCAAATGAGGCCGATGCCCGCATAGATCAGAATGCCGAGTGCTCCGAAGGCCAGAAAGCGGCTCTCGGAAAAGCGCTTCAGCGTGGTCGGCAGATCGCTGACCAGCGCGAGCAGAATGAAGCTCGCCCCGAGGATCACGCCCCCCTGGAAACCGCCGCCCGGGCTATGGTGACCATGGGCCAGCACGTAGAGCGAGAAGAGCTGGATGACCGGCACCATCAGTCGCACGGTGGTGGCCACGATGATCCGTCCCGAATCCGTCGCCGAGGGTTCGACCCGATCGCGGGATGCCTCGGCCGGTTCGCTCCGGTCCTCGCGGCGGGTGGTGCGCAGAATCGCGAAAATAGCCAGACCGCCCGTGAACACCACGACCGTCTCAAACATCGTGTCGTAGCCCCGGTAGTCGGCAAGCACGGCGGTCACGATGTTCGGCACCATCGTGTCGGTCTCGGTCTTGGTGATGAATTCCTGCGAAAGCTCGTACGCGTTGGCCGGCGAGTTCACGTCCCCGAATTTGGGAAACTCCTGCACCGCCGAGACAAGCAGAAGCCCGACGGCGAGAACGGCGATGAAAGCAAAGAAACGCATCGAAGACAGAAGGGCAGGGGATCAGTCCGAGGACTTGCGTTTCGTGTTGTAGACGGTGGCGATCAGAAAGACCGCGCTGACGCCCGCTCCGACCGCCGCCTCGGTGAAGGCGACGTCGACCGCCCCCATCTGACACCAGAGCAGGCAGATGAGAAAGCTGTAGATGCCGTAGACCATCGCAGCGGAAAGCAGGTCGCGAACCCGCAGCGAGATTACTGCCGTGATCACGAGCAGGAGCAGGAGAATCAAGTTGAAGGCCTGAATGGGAATCCCCTGGCCGTGCACTGCGTTGCTGGCGGCAAGAAGAATCATAGCTCTCGTGATTTCTGGCCCGCAGGCCGGGAGCGGACTGCTTGTCCGGGCAGGAAGTCCTCGGCGAGGCAGTCGACCCCGTCCTTGTCGATGAGTGGCTCGATGCCGTCCTCGTAGCCGGCCTCCATCAGGGCGTGGGTGCTGGTCGGACTGGTGACCATGATGAAGACGCAGATTGCGAGGATCTTGAACATCACCACGACCGACACGACCGCGCCCAGCTGACCCATGGTGTTGAGCTCGTGGATCGCAAAGCCCGCAAGGATCAGCAGGGTGGACAGCGTGTCGCCCTTCCCTGCGGCATGCATCCGGGTGTAGAAATCGGGCAGACGCATCAGTCCGACCGCCGCACCGAAAAAGAACGTCAGACCACTGAGAATGAGGATGATGGCAATGAAATCGATGAAATAGCCCATGATTCTAAGAGGCGTCCTCGCTCGAGACGGTCGTGCCTGTGGGGATCGGCTCGGCCCCGCCGCCCATCGGGCGCGTTTTCCGCAGGTAGCGCGAGGCGGCGAGTGAGCCGATGAAATTGAGCAGTGCGTAGGCGAGGGCGAAGTCGACGTACATGTGCACCTTGCCGAGAATGGATCCGATGACGATGATCAGCACCGCCGTCTTGGTGCCGACGACATTGACCGAGACGATCCGGTCGATCGCGGTCGGCCCCATGACCACCCGGTACAGGGCGGGAATCATCAGCACAAAGAGGATGACCCCGATGACGATGAAGAAGGTGGTCAGATCATAGCCGCTTGGGCCGTCACTGGCTGCCGAATTGCCTGCGGCGAGGAGCGCGGTCACGCCTGCCCCCCTTTCTCGAAGATGCGCCTGATGCGCCGGTCCATCTGCCCATCGAGACCTTTGGCCGAGTTCCTGGTGATGGCGTGCACGTAGAGTTCGTTGCCGCAGATCCGCGTGGTCACCGTACCCGGGGTCAGGGTGATGCTGGTGGCCAGCGCGAACTTTTCGAAGTCGCTTTCGAGAGGTGTCTCGATGCGTACGATCGAAGGTGCGAGCCGCTTCTTCAGATTGGGGGAAAGCACGAGTCGCAGGATCTGAATATTCGACAGGAGCACCTGCCAGAGCAGCCATGGGATGTAGCAGCTCATGCGCCAGCCCTGCCGAATTCGCTGCTCCAGGGTAGCCTCGCGATCCGAGAAGAGCAGATCCGAAGAGATCCAAGTGACGTAAAGTGCCGAGATGACTCCCAGCGTCAGATGGAACCGATCGTACAGCCCCGAAAACAGAGCCCATGCCACCATCAGCATGAGAAAGGTGATCGTCGCATAGAGGCCGCCTTTCCAGTAGGTCACCACGCTCGCCGCGATGACGAGAACCAGGGTGAAAAGGAAAGTGAGGAGATCCATGAGGGCAGATTCGGACGAGCCGAGGGATGGATGACATATCCAACGGACCCTAGGCAGTCAAAAGGAATCGGGTTTCGAGTGCGCAATCATTGTTTCGGGCCATCGATCGCCTGGCGCTGCATTTGAGCGCTCCATCGACTTCCTCCCTTTCGCCAAGGGCTTGCTTGCGTCTGGGACTAGTGAAGCGATAGGGTCGGGCGATGAATCTGATGCTCTCGGTCCTGTCGCTGTTCTGCCTTCTCGCCTCGGCGACGGCAGTTCAGGCCGAGGAGCCTTCGCGGCCTGATCTGGCTCGCTTCGAGGGTGAGATCAGGAAGTTCGAGGAGGCAGACGCCAAGGCTCCGCCGGCCAAGGGGCAAATCCTCCTGATTGGCAGCTCGACGATCCGTACCTGGAATACGACCAAAGCTTTCCCAGCTCCGAAGTGGGGCGTGCTCAACCGCGGCTTCGGCGGTTCCACGATCCGCGAGGTCGATCACTACGCCGATCGGATTCTGTTTCCCTACGAACCCAGGCTCGTGGTCCTCTATGCAGGCGACAACGACATCGGCAAATTCAAGATGTCGCAGGGCGAGGTGCTCGCGGACTTCGACGAGTTCTACGCCCGTTTCCGCGGGCGTCTGCCTGAGACGCGCCTCGTGTTCCTTGCGATCAAGCCCAGCACCCAGCGGGTGACGGACTGGCCCGACATGGCCGAGGTGAACGCCGCCATCATCGACCGCGCCCGGCTCGATCCGCTCCTCGACTTCTGCGACATCGCCACCCCGACCCTCGATGTCTCGGGAGCGCCTCGAGATGAGCTCTTGAAAAGCGACGGGCTTCACTACAACGAGGAGGGCTACCAGATGCTCCGCACCCTCCTCCTTCCCTTTCTCCAGTCCCAATGAAACTGCACGGCATCTGCCTGGTCAAAAACGAGGGCGACTTCCTCGAGCGCAGCCTTCGGCATTCGGCGCAGTTTTTCGAGCGCATCTACGTCTTCGACAACGGCAGCGCGGACAACAGCTGGAAGATCGCGGAGCGGCTCGGCAAGGAACTCGATGCGGTCGTTCCCTTCCGCAGCGAGGACCTCGACTTCCGCGATGGCCTGCGTTCCATCCCCTTCAATCACTACCGCGAAAAAGCCGAGACCGGCGACTGGTGGTGCCGGCTCGACGCCGATGAAATCTATCTGGAAGATCCGCGCCCCTTTCTGAAGGAAGTGCCGCGCCGCCATCACGTCGTCTGGAGCCTCCACGTGCAGCATTACTTCTGCGAGACCGACCTGCGAGTCTGGGACGAAAACGAAACCGGTCCCGCTCCGCTGGATGATTTCACCGACCTGCCGCGATCCTATCTGGCCAACGCCTCGGAGCCACGCTTCTTCCGCCATCGTCCTCGGCTCACCTGGAACGAGGAGCAGAGCTGGCCGGCACATCTTGGGGTCGTCCACCCGCGCCGCATTCCCGTCCGGCACTATCAATGGCGGAGCCCCGAGCAGATGCAGCGTCGACTCGACACTCGTCGCGAGGCGGCCGACCGGGGCTACGAGACTTTCGGCCATTCGCTTCAAAGCGACTGGCGCGACGTCATCTGGAACGGTCAGCAGCTCCACTTCGACCGTCGCGACGGATTTCTCGGGATGGCCGAAGGGGATCTCCCCCGGCATCTCGAGGCGCTCCCGGTCCGATGGGGAAAAATGGCGCTGCACGGGCTGGGTATCTGGCCCTGACATCTGAGTGGTGGACGAACGAGATGGGCGAAGTGTTCCGAGCATGAACCATCAAAGCCAAGGCAGGGGAAGACAGTGGCGCAGGCGAGCCATCGCCGCTGGGTTTCTCCTTGGCACCCTCGCCCTCGGCCTACTCTCTCGGCATGTTGCCAATCCAATTCCCTTTCTGCGCGAGAACGCCGGCGACGCCCTCTGGGCTCTCGCCGTCTTCTGGGGCTTTGCCTTGCTCTTCCCCACACGAACTCCCCTCCATCTCGCCGCGCTCGCCCTGGCGGCTTCCTTCGCCATCGAAATCAGCCAGCTCCTCCAGACTCCGTGGCTCATTCAACTCCGCGCCACGCGTCTCGGCTCCTTGGTTCTCGGCCACGGATTTCTCTGGACCGACCTCTTGCGCTACACGGTCGGCGTTGCTTTCGGCTGGGGGATCTGGTCGCGCATTGATCGGTTCACTTGCAACGCCCGTCCTCCTGCCTACTGATTGCTCCCGCATTCGATAACTACCATGTCCAAAAAGCCAGCCACTCAAGAATTCACCGCTGAAGTCCGTCAGCTCCTGGATATCGTCATCAACTCGCTCTACACGGACCGCGAGATCTTCCTCCGCGAACTCGTCTCCAACGGCAACGATGCCCTCGAGAAGCTCGCGCACGTGCGCTTGAAGGAGAACGAGATCTTCGACAGCGCCGTCGAGCCCGAGATCACCATTGCGATCGACGAGGAGAACAAGACCCTCACCATCACCGATACCGGAATCGGAATGACCCGCGAAGAACTCGTCCAGAACCTCGGCACCATCGCTCACTCCGGCACCAAGAGCTTCGTGGAGGGGCTCAGTGAAAGTGACAAGAAAGACGCCGGGACGATCGGTCAGTTCGGTGTCGGCTTCTACTCGGCCTTCATGGTCGCCAAGACCGTCAAGGTCTACACCCACAGCTGGCGGAGCGACGACGACGGCGCCGAGCACCTCTGCTGGACCAGCGACGGCATGGGCGGGTACGAGATCACCGTGGAGCCGGGCCAGGCCCGCGGCACCAAGATCGTTCTCGAGCTCAAGGATGACGCCGAGGAATTTCTCAAGGACTACCGCCTCAAGCAGATCCTCGAGCGCTATTCGAGCTTCGTGCCGTTCCCCCTCAAGCTCGGCGACGAGCAGGTCAACAACGTCGAGGCTCTCTGGCTCAAGGACAAGAAGTCCATCAGCGACGACGAGTACAAGGCCTTCTATCACTTCACGGCAAGCGCCCACGACGATCCCCGCTACCGGCTCCACTTCAGCGCCGACGCCCCCATCACGATTAACTCGCTTCTTTTCGTCCCAGCAGAAAACCCGGAGCTGCCCGGCATGGGCCAAGTCGAGCCCGGAGTCGCGCTCTACTGCAAGAAAGTCCTCATCGACGCCAAGCCCGAAGGCCTCGTGCCCGACTGGATGCGCTTCGTCAAAGGCGTCATCGACAGCGCCGACATCCCCCTCAACATCTCGCGCGAGTCGATGCAGGACAGCTCGCTCGTCCGCAAGCTCGGCGAGGTCGTGACCAATCGCTTCGTCAAGTTCCTCAAGGCCGAGGCCAAGAAATCACCCGACGACTACGCCGAGTTCTACGCCCGCTTCCGCCGCTTCCTGAAGGAAGGCTGCGTCACCGACTACGCGCGCAAGGAGGACCTCGCCGGTCTCCTCCGCTTCGAGTCCTCCATGACCGACGAGGGCGAACTCACCGGCTTCCAAGGCTACCTCGACCGCGCCAAGGACGGCCAGGACGTCATCTACTATCAGACCGCCCCGAGCCGGAGCGCCATCGAGAGCGGACCCTACCTCGAGGCATTCAAAGCCCGTGGCTTGGAAGTCCTCTACCTCGTCGATCAGGCCGACGACGTCGTCATCGGAGCGGTCGCAGAGTTCGACGGCAAGAAGGTCGTCCCCATCGACAAGGCCGACCTCGACCTTGGCGAGGCCACCGACGAAGCGCAGGGCGAGCCGCTCGAGGAGAAGGAACTCACCGAACTCTGCGGATGGCTCTCCGAACACTTCGGGGAGAGCGTCAAGGAAGTGAAGGGCGGTACCCGTCTCGTCGGCAGCCCCGCGGCGGCCCTCACCTCAGCCGATGCCATGCCCCCGCAGATGCGTCAGATGATGGCTGCCATGGGGCAGACGACCCCCGACACCCCCGACTTCGAGCTCGAGCTCAATCCCCGCCATCCGCTCATCCACCAGCTCTCCGCCGCCCGAACGGCCCGCCCCGAGGTCGCGGCCCTGGTCGCCGATCAGCTCAAGGACAACGCCATGCTCGCTGCCGGTCTGCTCGACGAGCCCGACCAGATGATCGGCCGCATGTATGACCTCATGGAGAAAGCCATGAAGTAGCGTGCAGGCTGAAGCGGCTCCGGCCGCTACCTTCTGCCAAGCAGGCTACGCCGCTGCCGTCTCGCCGACCTCGAAGATTTCGCGGGCGTCGCTGACGACGCCGGTCACCGCGGCAGCGGCCACCATCAGCGGACTCATCAGAATGGTCCGTCCTGTGGTGCTGCCCTGTCGGCCCTTGAAGTTGCGGTTGCTGGAACTCGCGCAGATCTGATCTCCGATGAGCTTGTCGGGGTTCATTGCAAGGCACATCGAGCAGCCAGCCTCGCGCCACTCGAATCCGGCGGCGCGGAAGGTCTCGGCGATGCCTTCCTTTTCACAAAGGACGGCCACGATCTGGGAGCCCGGGACCGCGATCGCCTTGATGCCATCGGCCACCTTGCGCCCCTTGATATACTGGGCGACCTCGCGGAAGTCCGAGATGCGTCCGTTGGTGCAGCTGCCGACAAAGCAGACGTCGACCTTGGTGCCCTTGATGGGGGCACCGGGGGTGAGCTTCATATACTCGAGCGCCTCGACGATGCTCGCCTTCTCAGCGGGTGTCGCCGCCGCTTCGGGATCGGGGATCGTTCCTTCGATCGAGAATCCCTGGTCTGGAGAAATGCCCCAGGTCACGGAGGGCGCGACGTCTTCCGCCTGAATGTTCACGACGTCGTCGTACTCGCAATCTTCGTCCGAAGCCCAGCCGAGCCACTCGTCGGCGAGTTCCTGGAAAGGACGGTCGGTCTGGGTGTAGGGGCGACCTTCCAGATAATCGACCGTCTTCTGGTCGGGATTCACGTAGCCGCAGCGAGCGCCACCTTCGATCGACATGTTGCAGACCGTCATGCGCTCCTCCATCGAGAAGCTGTCAAAGAGCGTGCCGCCGTACTCGTAGGCGTAGCCCTTGCCGCCGTCGGCGCCGAGCATCGCGATGATGTGAAGAATGACGTCCTTGGCGTAGACACCCGGCCGAAGCGCGCCATCGACGTTGATGCGGCGCACCTTGAGCGGGCTCAGCGAAATCGTCTGCGTCGCCAGCACGTCGCGGATCTGGGTGGTGCCGATGCCGAAGGCGATCGCTCCGAAGGCGCCGTGGGTCGCGGTGTGCGAGTCACCACAGGCGATCGTCGTGCCCGGCTGGGTGATGCCCTGCTCAGGGCCGACGACATGGACGATGCCCTGTTTGCCGGAGGCGATGTCGAAGTAGGTGATCCCAAACTCGTCCGCGTTCCTGCGCAGCTCGTTGATCATCTCGTCGGCGAGCTTGTCGGCAAAAGGCTGCTCGCGGACGTCGGTCGGCACGATGTGATCGACCGTCGCAAAAGTGCGATGCGGGTACTTCACGGGAAGGCCAAGCTCACGAAGCATTCCAAAGGCCTGGGGACTGGTGACCTCGTGAATGAGGTGCGTCCCGATCAGGAGTTGTGTCTGGCCGTTTGGAAGGGTCCGCACAGAGTGTGCGTCCCAGACTTTCTGGAAGAGATTCTTGCCCATGATATTCGTTCGTTGGAGGGAGGGAGAAGGATACTAGCGAGAGTCCGGCACTTGTCAGTTCATTAGTTTCCTTGTTGTTGGACAGGCGATGCTGGGGCTCAGTAGGACTCGATCCATGGCCACCTCCTCATCACCGCTCCACGCCTATTTCGGAACCGACGAAGGTCAGGTGCGCGAAGCCGCCCGCGTCCGCGTCGATGAGCTCGTCCCCGAGTCCGAGCGGGAGTTCGGCCTCGAGACCATCGACGGCACCTCCGAGAACTCGGAGGGGGCCGCCGAGATCTGCCGCAAGACGATCGAGGCGATTCAGACCCTGCCCTTTCTCGGCGGCGACAAGTGCGTCTGGCTTCGCGGTGCGAACTTTTTCGCCGATGACCAGACGGGAAAATCGGAGACCACCCTCGCGGCTCAGGAAAGCCTGCTCGAGGTGCTGCAGAAAATTCCCTCCGGCGTGTCGGTCGTGCTCAGTGGCGGCAAGATCAGCAAGGTCAGACGCTTTTACAAAGGGCTCGCCAAGCTGACCAAGGTCGAGTTTTTCGACCAGTTGGATCTCGGTTCCTCCGACTGGCCGATTCAGGCTGCGGCTCACGTGGGTGCCAGCGCCCGGAAGAGAGGCCTGAACTTTGACTCCAGTTCGCTGGAACTCTTTGTCATGCTGGTCGGCGCCGACAGCGCGCAGCTCGACGCCGAGTTGGAAAAGCTCGACCTCTATCTCGGCGACGAGCGCACCGTGACCGAGGAGGCCGTGCGAGCGACCGCAGCCAGAACCCGGGGCGGCATCATCTTCGAAATCGGCGCCGCCATCTCGAAGAAGAATCTCGCCCTCGCCCTGGCCCGCTCCGAGGCTCTGCTCGATCTAGGGGAAAACGCCGTCGGCATCATGCGCGCCGCCGTCATTCCCCAGGTGCGAAGCATGCTCTACAGCTGCGATCTCGCCGAGCGCCACGGCATTCGTGCCGGCGGCAACTACCAAGCCTACGCCGCCGCGATCGCCCGGCTGCCCGACGAGGAGACCGCGCACCTCCCGCAGAAGAAAGCGGGCGGCGTCAATGCCTACGGTCTCTTCCTGGCCTCGCAGGCAGGCATCGGCGGCTACACGACGGCGAAACTCGCTGAAGCGCTCGAGATCTGCCTCAAGGCCGACGAGGAACTGGTGACCACCGCGACGCCGCCACTGACGGTGCTCACCAAGATGCTGGTGGGGATCATGGCCTGAGTCGGCCGTGGATCCGCGCTTGCCGTGGCCGCGTCGGCATCGGTATTCTCTAGTCATGAAGATCTCGCTCTCCGCTCTCGGTGTCCTCGTCCTGGCCCTCGTGGCGGCCCCTGCCATTGCGCAGGACGGAGGCATGGCCGCCATCATCGAAGCCGATGCCAGGGTCGAAAAGTTGGCCTCGGGGATGAAATTTACCGAAGGCCCGGTCTGGTTGCCGAAGCAGAGCAAGGTCGTATGGAGCGACATCCCCAACAGCGTGCAGATGGAGTGGACCCGGGAAGGCGGACTCAAGAAGTTCCGCGACGTCGAGGCCACCAACGGCAACCTTCTTGATTTGGAAGGGCGCATGCTGAGCTGCCAGCACGGTGGGCGGAATGTCATCCGCACGGAAGCAGACGGGACCATCACCGTCCTCGCCGACGAGTTCGAGGGAAAGAAGTTCAACTCGCCGAACGACCTCGCGATTCGTTCCGACGGCGCGATCTTCTTCACCGACCCAAGCTACGGACTCAAGGGGCGTGAGGCCGAGATCGATGGCAAGTGGGTCTACCAGCTTCACCCCGACGGAAAAGTGGAGGTTCTCTACAAGGGATTCGACATGCCTAACGGCATCGCGTTTGCCCCTGACGAAAAGAGGGTCTACGTCGCCGACACCGGCCAGGTCGGTACGGTTCGTGCCTTCGCGGTTCCCGAGTCCGGAGCTTTCGGCGAGCCACTCTTCGAGCTGCCGGTTCGTTGCGATGGCCTCTGCGTCGATGTGAAGGGCAATCTCTACCTCACCTCCAAGGGCGGCATCCACCTCTACACGGGCGACGGCGAAAAGATCGGGATCATCCCGACCGAAGAGCATCCGGCCAACGTCTGCTTCGGCGGCGCCGAGTACCGGACCCTGTTCATCACCGCGAGAACGTCGCTCTACTCGGTGAGGGTGAAGAATGCGGGCGCCAAACCAAAGACGGCGAAGTGGTAGTCTGCCCAGGGGTTTTGCGGCTCCAAGGCGGAAGGTAGGGCGGGGCGTCTCGACCCGCCGTCGTGGCACTGGCATCGCGAAGCGGTCGCTGGGCGCTCCCTTCGGCGGGTCCGGAGGCCCACGCCCTACCGGTCCGCTTTTTTTGGTGCTGCTTTCCACACCCGAACTTGGTCGTAGAAGATCACGCCACGATCGCCACGGTTGGGGAGATTGATCTGTCCTTTGCGAAGGCCGAGTCGTGGATGCTCCGCTTTCAGCACCGGGCCGCCCGACACCTGGGCGACCATCCGATCGCCGACCACCTCGAGCATTATCCAGTACCAGATGTCCGGCTTCAGGTTGAAGTCGCCGCTCACGAGAGTCTCGTTCCTGTCGCCCTTGACCTTGAAGTTCTTGTCCTTCTGAATTTGAAGCCCCGACTCGGTGCTGACGATGAATCGCCCGACGTGACCGGTTCCGCCGCCGCCGTCGTCGAAGCCGAAGTGAGCTTCATTCAAGGGGCCGGACATCTTGAATCGAAACAGCAGGATGCCGTCCTGAATGCCGACGGTGAGCCTGCTCGTAGGCGACGGACCGCGGTGCCGCTTGTCGCCCTTGGCGATCATTTTCTCCTGATACTCGGCCGGCGAGCCTTCCCCGCGAAGGGTGCCGTCGACGATGCGCCACTGCGTTCCGTGGAGCGGTACCCATTGCTCCGGGATCTCGGGAGCATCGAAGTCCGCCTCGAAGAGGAGCTTTCCCATTTCGCTGATCAGCGGGGCGACGTCCGGCTTGGGTTCGTCCGCTCGGAGCGGGGAACTGATCAGAAGGAAGAGTAGCAGGAATCGAAGCATGCAGCCAACCTAGGCTGGCAAGGAAGTCGAGCCAAGTCGAGCCAAGCCAAGGATTGTGACGGAGGTCAACCACGTCCTCACCGGCTTAGAAAGCGGGTTCGGGCCGATGCCCGAACCCACCTTGTCCTGCGATCTACATAGCTAATTTGGGATGGTGAAGTCTGAGCAGATGCCGTGCCATTTCTGCATCAATCTGCGATGAGCCGTTGTTGCGGGTGGTCTCCGGCCTCTGCTAGGGTCGCCCCATGAATTCTCCTGGCGAACAACCCGGCACCCATCTGGCGGCGACGCCCGAGGTCGATGCCTCCGCCTGGGTCGCTTCGAGTGCGGACCTCTTGGGTGACGTCCGGATCGGCGCGCGCTCAAGCGTCTGGTATCAATGCGTGCTTCGCGCCGACATTGAGCGAATCCGCATCGGAGAGGAGAGCAACCTGCAGGATGGCGTCATCATCCACATGGCCTCCGACATCCCCACGCTCGTCGGCGACCGCGTCTGTGTCGGGCACCGCGCCCTGCTCCATGCCTGCACCGTCGAGGACGAGGTGCTGATCGGCATGGGTGCCATCATCATGGATGGCGCGGTGATCGGGGAGGGCAGCATCGTCGCAGCGGGAGCACTGGTGACCAAGGGGACTCAGATTCCTGCAAACAGTCTGGTCATGGGTACGCCGGCCAAGGTGATTCGTCGCGTCACCGAGTCGGAGCGGAATTCCATTCCGACTCTCGCGGCAAAGTACGTCGCGCTCGCAGCCCAGCACCGCTCGGACTGATGATCCGGTCCCTTTTCTCGTGGCCGGTTGCGCTGTGCCTGCTGCTCCTGGTCACCTCGTTCTGGTGCGGGCTCTACGAGCCGACATGGAAATTTCTCTTCCTCGTTTCTGCAGGGCTGCTCGGGATCATGCTGGTCTACGTTCTGCTCCGTCGACCCAGCCACGAACGGAACTGGGAAGACTCCTGGCTGCGTCTGCCTCGAGCGGAGATCGACGGGGACCGGATTACCATCCGTGACTTCCGTGACTTCAAGTGGCGCACGGCGAACGATTACGACGCCGTGTGGTGCGACCGTCGGTTCCATTTCTCGAAACTCGAAGGGCTGAATTTGATTGTCCATCCCTTCGGAAACTCCAGCCTGCTCGCCCACGTCTTCCTCGCATTTGACTTCGGGGAGGAAGGTCGGCTTCTGGTTTCGCCGGAGGCGCGCCGCGAGAAGGGGGAGATCTATGGCGTGGTCAAAGGGGCGATGCGGCAGTTCGAGCTGATCTATCTGCTCGGCAGCGAGGAAGACTTTCTCATGGATCGATGTGTCGTCCGCGAGGGGAGGGTCTTTGATTTCCCGGTGCGCGCGACGCCTGGCTTTCGCGAAAGCCTGCTTCGCGATCTGCTTGCCACCACCAACCGCATCTTCGAGAAGCCCGAATTCTACAACTCCATTCGGCGCAACTGCATGACGGTACTGGTCGATCATATCGACGCACTTCGCCCGCAGGAACCGGCCGTCGGAATGAGGTTGGGAACGATCTTTCCCGCCAAGGCCGGCAAACTGCTTCACGGCTACGGCTTCATGGACACCGGGCTGGACTACGCCAGCGCGGAGAAGGGCTTCCGCATCGACGTCGATTGGCGCAACCGGGTCCACGGCGAGCCCGACTCAAAGTGAGGCGGCCTATTCTCCTGCCGCCGTTCGGTGGAGAAGTCACGGGCGAGGGTGCTGCGGCCAGCGATTGCCAGCGACCGTGGTCAACGACCAGCCCGCTCTGCGAGTGCGACAACCGTTCTCCAGTTGCGGGTCGTGCCGAGCGTGACGCTGTCGATCCTCGAGAGGGCCGGAGCGAGTTTCGTTTTGCTCATGCCAAACGGGAGCGAGAGATAGATTTCGGAACCGGAGACATGGGCGCGTTCCGGCGCGAAGTGCCGGTGATCCCATTCCTGGAGTATCTTGCTGGCTGGCTCCGGAAGGAAAGTGACGAGCACCTTGGTGGGGTCTTCGGCAGCTTCCTTCGCATACGGGTTTGAGTCGATGAGATTTTGAATGGCGTCGGGCGTGCGCACGATGACCGGAACTTCGAGCCCACAGCGCTTTTTGATCGCGTCGGCGAGGAGCGTTTGCACGGTCGCGGGTGCTTTCGAGGTCGAGAGGAAGAGGTTGCCGCTCTGCAGGTAGGTGGCGGGTGATCCGCAACCACACTCCGAGGCGATGGATCGCAGCTCCGCCATCGGGAGCTTGTTTCGACCGCCGACGTTGATGCCGCGCAGGAGTGCGACGAGGGTATGGTCCTTCTTCATTGCTGAAGTCATCATGAGCGACGAGCCGCAAAAATCCAACGACCCACTGCATGGGATCACTCTCAAGGCGATGCTCGAGGATCTCGTTGAGAAGATCGGCTGGGAGGAAATGGGGCTATGGGTCGACATCCGCTGCTTCCAGGACAACCCCAGCATCAACTCGAGTCTTAAGTTTCTGCGCAAGACGCCCTGGGCCCGGGAAAAGGTTGAGCGGCTTTACCTACGCTTTGCGGAGCAGTAGAATTAGGAAGCAGGCCCGGGAAGCGCATGGACCCGTGCAGGGGTCTGTCGATGCACGCTATCCGCGGCGTCCGAGGAACATCAGCCCACCTAGTAGTCTGTTTCGATCGAATTGTCTGACATTTGTCTAGCGTCTCCAACTGAGAAAGGGATGAGGGGACCGGCGTCCCGCCGGTCAGCGAAGGCTCTGTTGACCGGCGGGACGCCGGTCCCCCCCTCTTCGTGAGATCGTCGTTTAGGTGAGCTGGATATCGCCCCAATTCAGATGAAACGACCGCTAGTCCCAATGGCGCTTGGTTAAGCCAAGAATGACCTTTTTGCATGAAGGCTGGTGGAGGATTTGTCGACCGTGGTAGGGCGTGGGCCTCCGGACCCGCCGAAGCGAGCGCCCAGCGAACGCCTCGCGCTGCTTGCTGCCACGACGGCGGGTCGGGGACGCCCCTGCCCTACCATTTTTTGGATCGGGGTTCCCGTCCTGGCCGTGACCCCCGAGAAGTTCCCTTAAGCAAGCACCATTGCCACTAGCCCCAAGAGATGTTCCGAAACAGTCGGCGCCCATTGAGCCAAAGGCTAGAAAGTAGGCCGGCCGGTCTTGGGCTTCGCGCGGTTCGCCAGAAACCGGTCGGTCTTGGTAGCCGCCTTGGTGAGAAGGTCGAGGACTGACTGCGATCTGGACCCTCAGGCCACGCCTCCACGCTCTGACGAGCGCGGCTACCTCAGCTGGTGCCCCCTAAGTCAGCCGGCTCAGCAGAGCCGCAGCGAAGTTGAGCACGAGGAAGAATCCGCACATGTCGGTGCAGGTGGTGAGGAGCGGACCCGAGGCGAGGGCGGGGTCGATCTTGAGCTTCTTCATCAGAAGCGGGACGAGGCCGCCGAGTAGCACGGAGAGCACCGTGTTCAGGGCGAGGGCGCCGCCGATCACGAGGCCGAGCCAGACATTGTCCTTCCACATTCCGGCGATGGTGCCTAGCAGAGTACCGAGTACGAGCCCGTTGATGATCCCAAGGATGCCTTCCTTCCACATCACGCGGAGGTATTCGCTCGGTCGGATCAGGCCGAGGGTGAGCTCGCGCATGCTGACCGCGACGGCCTGATTGCCGGAGCAGCCGCTCATGTCGGAAACGATCGGGAGAAAGATCGCTAGCGCGATGACCGACTGAATCGTGTCCTCGTACATCGCGATGATGCTGGCGGCGATCAGGTTGAGGACGATATTGGGAGCGAGCCAGGAGAGCCGTCGAAAACAGCGGGTCGCCATCGGCATGGACCGCAGTTCTTCTCCGCCGACAATACCGCTCGAGGAAAGAAACTCGTCGGCAGAATGCTCGGCTTGGGCGTTGTTGACGGCGCTTCGCGAGACGACCCCCCGCACCCTTCCGGCCCCATCGACGACGGGGAGCCCGAGGAACTTCGAGGTCTCGAAGATGTTGGCGAGGTCTTGCAGCGGCGTTTCCACCTCTACGCTCAGCGGTGCGTTGATCATGATGTCGCTGACCGCCTCGGTGCGCTTCGAAAGCACGAGGTCGCGCAGTCGGAGCACGCCCTTGAGTTCACCGGCCGAGCCGACGACGTAGGTGTACTGAACGTCGCGGTCGGCGTATTCCTCGGCATGGATCTGAAAGTCGTCGAGCACGTCCCGGACGCGTTCGGAATCGAGCACCGAGACGAATTCCGTGACCATCAGGCCACCGGCACTCTCTTCGTCGTAGGCGGCGAGCTCACGGAGTTCCTCGGCCTCGGTCTCGTCGTCGAGTTCGTCAAGAATGGCACCCGAATCGCGGGTCGCCATTTCCTGCAGCAGGTCGGTACCGACGTCGGAAGGCAGTTCCTCGATGATGTCCGCCGCGACGGCGGGTTCGAGTTCCTCGAGGATGTCGGCCGCCTGCGCCTCGGGAAGGTGGTCGATGACGTGCGCCGCCAGCTCGGCGGGCACGAGGGCAATGGTCTGTTCCTGCTGGGACGGATTGAGCCGTGAAAAGGCGCGCCGCTGATCCTCGGCGGAGAGACTTTCCAGCAGGGTCTCGATCCCCTCGGCATCCGACTGCTCGAGGTACTCCGGCAGATCACCCCAGGGGGAGGCGTTCTCCAAGGCGGGAGGCGCATTCCCTTCGTGGGTCTCTGGTTCCGAGTTCTTCATGCGCGTGTCTAGTTCTCGTCGTGCAAAGCGTGACGCGCAAGCTGCGGGGGGCGATTGAGTGGTGATTCGACGCAGATTCCGGTGGCAGAGAGGTCGCGCGGTGCTTTCCTAGGCGCTCCACCGAATTCGCTCATGAAAAAGAAGATCGTAGTCGCCTACTCCGGAGGTCTCGACACCTCCGTCCTCCTCAAATGGTTGAAGAACCACTACGATGCCGAGGTCTATGCCTACTGCGCCGACGTCGGTCAGGAGGAAGAGCTCGACGGCCTCGAGGAAAAGGCCCTCGCCACCGGCGCGAGCCACTGCCGCATCGGTGATCTCAAGGAAGAGTTCGCCCGCGACTTCATCTACCCGATGATCCGCGCCGGAGCGATCTACGAGGGCCAGTACCTGCTCGGCACGAGCATCGCGCGTCCGGTCATCACCAAAGGCATGCTCGACTACGTAAAGGAAGTCGGTGCCAACGCGATTGCTCACGGAGCGACCGGCAAGGGCAACGACCAGGTCCGCTTCGAGCTGTCGGCGGCGGCCCTCGCCCCCGATATCGAGATGATCGCCCCCTGGCGCATGCAGGTGTTCCGCGATGATTTCCCCGGACGCAAAGAGATGATCGACTACGCCGCCAAGGACAACATCGACGTCACCGCGTCGGCCAGCAAGCCGTACTCGATGGACCGCAATCTGCTCCACATCAGCTTCGAGGCCGGTGCCATGGAGGACCCCTGGTTCGACGCGACCACAGCGGAGTCCCGCGACATGTACGTGCTTTCGGTTTCTCCCGAGGACGCTCCTGACGCGCCGGAATACGTTCAGATGCTCTTCGAGAAGGGCGACTGCATCGGCCTTTCCGGAGAGACCATCGCCGAGGCGGTCGCGGATCTCGGGCTCTCTTCCGAGGGCGAGCGGGATGGCTATCTGCTCCTGACCCCGTACGCGGTCATGAAGGTCCTCAATCTTCTCGGCGGCCGCAATGGCATCGGGCGGATCGACATGGTCGAGAACCGCTTTGTCGGCATGAAGAGCCGAGGCATCTACGAGACGCCGGGCGGCACCATCCTGCTCGACGGACATCGTCAGATGGAGAGTCTCACGATGGACCGCGAGGTCATGTCGATGCGCGACACGCTGATTCCGAAGTACGCCGAGATGGTCTACAACGGCTTCTGGTTCGCTCCCGAGCGGGAGGCGCTTCAGGCGCTCGTGGATCACAGCCAGCAGACCGTGAACGGCGAGGTTCGGCTCAAGCTCTACAAGGGCAACGTCATGGTCGCCGGGCGTCGCTCGCCGCAGTCGCTCTACAATCCCGACGTCGCGACGATGGAGGCCGATCCCACCAATGCCTACGATCAGGACGACGCGACCGGCTTCATCCGACTCAACGGGCTCCGCCTCAAGACCTACAGCAAGGTCAACGGAGAGTAGTTGTCCGCTTCCCGTTGTCGGGTAGTAGTTTCTCCACGATGGCGAAAAGCACACAGCGCAAGGCGAAGGAACACCGCGTCACTGCCGAGACCGACGTCGCCGTCGAGATCGACGTCGACGGTTCCGGCAAGACGGAGATCGAGACGGGGATTGCCTTTCTCGACCACATGCTCACGCTGTTCGGCAAGCACGCGCTGCTTGACCTCACCGTGAAGGCGAGGGGCGACATCGAGGTCGACTATCACCACACGGTGGAGGATGTCGGCATCGTGCTCGGCAAGGTTCTCCGCGAGGCGCTCGGCACCAAGGAGGGGATCAACCGCTACGGATGGTGTCTTCTTCCGATGGACGAGACGCTTGCCCGCGTGGCGCTCGATTTCAGCGGCCGTGCCTACCTTCAGTTCGACGTCCCGGGGCAGCCGGGGCCGGTGCGTGATTTCGAGTTCTCTCTGGTCGAGGAATTCTGGCGCGGCTTCACCCACAACGCCGCCTGCAATCTGCACGCCGCCGTACTCTACGGTCGCGACTCCCACCACATGGCCGAGGCACTGTTCAAGGGGGTCGCCAAGTGCGTCCTTCAGGCGGCGACCCTCAACCCGCGCGTCGAGGGCGTCCTCAGCACGAAGGAAACCCTTTCCTAGCCATGCAGGTCGGTCTGGTCGACTACGGCGCTGGGAATCTCTCGAGCGTCGCCAATGCGGTCCGCAAACTGGGCCACGATCCACGCTTCGTGGCGGAGGAATCCGAACTCGAGGGTGTCGACCGTCTCATCTTTCCCGGCGTCGGCGCTTTCGGCGACAGCATGAAAGAGCTTGATGCACGGGGGCTTCGTGACCCTCTGGTGGCGTGGATCAAGGCGGACCGTCCCTTTTTTGGAATCTGCATCGGCTACCAGCTTCTCTTTGCTGAGGGCGAGGAAAGTCCAGACGCGAAGGGGTTGGGCGTCTTCGAGGGCTCGGTGGTTCGTTTTCCCGAGGGAGACTTAAAGGTTCCTCACATGGGCTGGAACGAGGTGACGATTAGCGACCCGGGCGATCCGGTCTGGGCGGGACTTCCCGCCACGACCCACTTCTATTTCGTGCACAGCTTCTATCCGGAACCGATGGACGAGTCGCTGCACGCCGGGGTCACGGACTACGGCGGGCCTTTTGTCTCGATGATCCGCCGCGGCCATCTTGTCGCCACCCAGTTTCATCCGGAGAAGAGTCAGGAAGCGGGGCTCACCTTAATCGGGAACTTTCTCTCCGAGGCCTTCGTCGGTTGAAAGCTCGGTGGTTCGCCAGCGACTGTTCTCTGAGATGCCGAACTCCTCAACTGCCGATCCCGCCTTCGTGCTCGATGGGGTTGGTGTATCGTTTGCCTCCACGCGTGCACTGAAGCAGGTCGGGCTCACGATCGGCACCGGTGAGGCGGTCGCACTGGTGGGGCCGAGTGGGTCGGGAAAGACAACGCTGCTGCGGCTCCTCAACGGCATGCTGCGCGCGGATCAGGGCTCCGTGCATTCCCTCGGCGAAGAGGTCGGGGTGGTGAACACCAGGCGACTCCGCGAGCTCCGCGCCCGGATCGCCTTCATTCCCCAGGATCGAGGACTCGTGCCGAACCTGAGCGTCGTCCAGAACGTGCTCCTTGGCCGGGTCGGGCGTCGCTCTCTTCTGGGCGCCTTGCGAGACATGATGCTGCCGCCGAAGCCGGAAGAGGAGGCGATTCATGCGCTGCTCGAGCGGGTCGGGCTTCCGGAGAAGATCTTTGACCGAGTCGATACCCTGTCCGGCGGTCAGAAGCAGCGCGTGGCTCTGGCGCGCGCGCTCTATCAGGATCCGCGCGCGATTCTCGCCGACGAACCTGTTTCGAGTCTGGATCCGGCGAGGGCCCGCGATCTGGTCGGACTCCTGCTCGAGGTGGCGAGAGAAGGAGGGCTCACGCTGGTCACCAGCATTCATCAGCTGGATCTTGCGCTTGAGTTTTTCCCCCGCGTCGTCGGACTGCGAGGAGGAAAGATCGTGTTTGACGGTCCTCCCTCGGCGCTCGGCGAGAAGGAGACGGCGAGTCTCTACGATCTGAGCCAGCAGGAAATGGGGAAGGAATGAACCGTCTTCTGAGCAGGGAATCCCGTGCGCCGCTGCTCTTCGGGTTGCTGGCAGGTGGCCTGCTGGCGGCGCTGCTCCTGCGGCTGAACCCTCTCGATCTCTGGGCGGGTACGGCGGGGTGGGAACTGGCCGGAAAGATTCTCGGTGGCGCCTTCCGCCCTGCCCTCGACTACGAGGCGGCGACGGTGCCGGAAGGTGCGGCCCCGCTCTGGTTGAAGATTCTCGGTGCTGCAGGGAGGACCCTTCTTTTTGCCATCGCCGCACTCAGTCTGGGAGCGGTGCTCGGCGTGCCGCTCGCGGTACTGGGGTCCGAGTCAGCCTGGCGCGGGTGGCCCGTCTGGCTCGGACGACTGGTGCGTCCGCCGGTTCGTCTCTTTCAGGCGGCACTGCGCTCGGTGCATGAGCTGCTCTGGGCGGTGCTCTTTCTGGCGGCCTTCGGCCTCTCGGACCTGACGGCGGTTCTGGCTCTGGCGATTCCGTATGCTGGAATTCTCAGCAAGATCTATGGTGAGGTGCTCGATGAGACGCCGGTAGCCTCGCAGCGGGCGCTGCTCGCGCTCGGCGGCAACCGGCTTCAGGCGTTCACGCTGGGTCTTCTGCCGCGGGCCCTGCCTGATCTCGTGAGCTACACTTTCTACCGGCTGGAATGCGCTGTCCGGGCCTCCGCCGTGCTCGGGTTCGTGGGCATCTCCACGCTGGGCCTCTACCTGAGACAGAGCTTCGAGAATGGTCACTACCGTGAGGTTTGGAGCTATTTGTACGCCCTTCTGCTGCTGGTGTTCCTTCTCGACCTGTGGAGCTCAACCCTTCGCCGCCGCCTCAAGTAATGAACGTCTCTCTTCATCAACTGCGGTCCCGGCGTCGTCGTCCGCTGCTGGCCTGGATCAGTTTTGGAATTCTTGCCTGTGCCTCGCTGGGTGCGTGGGTCTATCTGCTGGCGGATGCGGCCGATTGGTTTGGACCTCGCCGTCTCGCCAACCTCAGCCGCTTTCTCGGAGAAGCCCGCCCCTGGCCCGTTCAGCAAGGGAAAGCGTGGGGGAGTCTTGGTGGCTGGGCCAAGGAACTGTGGCTGGAGCAGGGGGCGAGGGGGCTGTGGACCACCTTGCTGATCGCGGTGGCTTCAGCCGCGCTCGCCGGTGTTCTGGCCTTTGTTTCGGTGCCGCTCACCTCACGTCTGCTGGCGGTTGCCGAGCCTTTTTCGGATCGCCGAGGCAGCGGCTTCGGGGCGCGCCTGTTCTGGGGGATTCTCCGGGTGGGGACTCGGCTGGTCTTCATGCTGGCCCGTTCACTGCCCGAAATGATTCTCACTTTCATTCTGATCGCCATCTTCGGCTTCGGCCCGTGGGCGGCGGTGCTGGCTCTCGCTCTTCACAATGCAGGGGTGCTCGGGCGACTTTCGTCGGAGCTCGTCGAGCACGCGGATCACGAGGCTCCGGCTGCCTTGCGCATGCAGGGGGCCGGGCGAAAGCAGATCTACTTGTTTGCGATTTTCCCCGAGATCCTGAACCGCTTCCTGGTGTTTTTCTTCTATCGATGGGAGACCTGCGTGCGCGAGGCCACGGTCCTGGGATTGCTCGGCATCGTCTCTCTGGGGCACTTCATCGAGGAGGCCCGAGTGCGCTTCCGGTACGATGAGATGCTTTTCCTGATCCTTCTAGGCGCGCTCCTTGTGATTGCCGGGGACTTCGTGAGTTCGTGGCTGAGGCGTCGGATTGAGCCGCCCGTGGAGACTTGGTAATACCCTGGCTCAGCCGCCTTCGCAGAGGGCTCTAACTGGAATGGTGCTTGGTGAGGGACTCATCGGGGGTTCGATTCAAGGGATGGGCTCTCGAATCAAGGGAAAAGGTAGGGCGGGGCGTCCTCGACCCGCCGTCGTGGCAAGCAGGCAACGCGAGGCGGTCGCTGGGCGCTCCCTTCGGCGGGTCCGGAGGCCCTCGCCCTACCTCGGCCAGGGATTCCAGACCAGCCTTCCTTAGCTTCACCAGGCGCTATCGCGTCTAGCCCTCAACCAACAAGGGTCCTGCGGGGCGCACCTACTCCATCAACTTCCTGCTGATGACCGCACGGCATTCACTCGCTTTCAGCGGACGGGATTTCCCCACAACATGAAAAGACCCGCTCACCGAGGTTCGGTGAGCGGGTCTTGTGAGCCGTGTATCGGGTTCTTAGTTGGCTCCGCCAGTGGCGGGGAGGTAACGGTAGTAGACCTCGAGCATCAGGGTGGCGAGCGTGGTGTCGTAGACGCTTCCGTTCCAGCTGCCGTCTTTGCGCTGCATCGCGAGGATCTTGTCGCGGTAGACGTCGTTCCACTTGGACCAATAGTCGCCGCCCGCCTGGAAGCAGGCCTGCGTGTTGTAGTACCAGGCGTAGAGGTTCGGGTTGCCGCGCAGGTTCGAGTCGGCGCTGACCCAAGTCTTGTCGTTGGGACCACCGTTGAAGATGTATTCAAGGCCGTCCTCCATGACCTTGTCGCGGCTGGAACCGAGGAGTTGGAGTCCGAGGACGCCGGCGCCGGTGAGTGTCCACTTGTTCTCGCCACTGGTGGCGCGGTAGGGCCAGCCGCCGTTGTTGCCTTGCTCGGTTTCGAGCAGGCCCTTGACGCCGCGCAGGGCGGAGTCGAGGCGGTTGATCTTGAGACCGGTGTGCTTGGCGGCCTTCAGGGCCTGGTACTGCCAGCCGGTGACGGAGATGTCGGAGTTGCCCTCTCCCGTGTAGGAGTAGACCCAGCCGCCGTCGCCGTTCTGCCCGTCGATGATGATCTCGACTCCGCGCTCGAATGCCTCGCGGACACCGGGCAATGGCTTATTGCCGTACTTGGCGAGCGCGTAGGTCTCACCCATCGCGTAGCAGGCGATGCCGTGCTCGTAGGGGTAGTGCTTGTCCATGTTGCTGGCCATCGCTCCGTCGTTCTTCTGAGCGAGTTCGACGAGGTACATGATGCCGTTGAGGACGTCGTCACCGTACTTCGCGGAGTCGGGCGTTTCGCAATGACCGAGATAGGCGAGGAGGGCGAGGCCAGTCATGGCGCCGCGGTGACCAGCACCTTGCCCGGTGGAGTCCCAGGAGCCATCTTCGCGCTGCTGCGTCTTGAGCCAGGCGAGGGACTTCAGCACAGCGGGCTCGACCTTGTTGTTGCCGCCGTGCTCGGTGAGCAGCTTGGCGCGCTCGGCCTTGGTGCAACGGCTCTTCATGGCCATCGGGATACCTTGACCCATTGCCGAGCCGTTCCCGAAGGAGAGGCTGTTGGCCATGTTGTTGGAAAGGGAAAGCGGCGCGTCGGGGGTGTCGAAGTCGACCATGGGCACGCTGACAGGGCTGGCGTTGGACGACGCGATCAGCTTGGTGACGTTTTGAGCGGGGCTCGGAGCGCTTGGCGGGCTGTTTTGCACGACCTGCTCCTTGCTGACGACGTCCTCGGTGGCGGCGGGTGCGGTGATCGCAGTGATCTCGGGTGGAAGCACCTTGGGTGCGACCAGCGGGATCAGGCAGATCAGGGTGATGATCGCTGCGTTGGCGAGAATGGCGACACCGATGCCGGAGAGCTTCTCTTTTGTGTCGTCGCGTTCGGCAAGCTGAGGAAGACCGACATACTCGACGTATTCGCCCTCGACATACTCGCCTTCACTTCCCGCGACAGAGCCGGCCTCGGCCTCGGCGACAGCAGCGGGAGGTGCGGGCGCTGGAACGTTCTCGGCGGCGGCGGCGGCAGCAGCCGGCGCCGCGACCCCGGGAGCAACGACCCCGGCGGAGGGTGCGACCTCGGCGGAGGGTGCGCCCTCGGCAACGTCGGCGACCTCAGCGGCAGGGGTTGCAATTTCCTCATGAGGCACGGGGGCGGCGGCAGACCCTAGTTCTGTGGGGTCCTGAAGTTGAACAGGCACCACGGGGGCGTCGGAAGCGGTCGGTTCGACAGCCTCGGGGGTGGTTCCGGCGGCTCCGGCTCCGGCGCCAGCTGCAGCCGTTCCGCCTGCCAGAGCGGCGATCACGGCGGCTAGGTTTTCGTCTGAAAGAGCGGAGTCGAGCTGAGTTCCGAGCTCGTAGTGCTGCGTGGCTTTCGCTCCGTCGCCAAGTTGGGTTGCTGCGCGGGCCATGGCCAGATGAGCGCAAGCGCGGGACATGTTACCGTCGATGGCCTTCTGTGCGAAATGCTTGGCTGCATCGGGATATTGACCAACCAGAATGCCGCTTGCCAGGTTGAACTGAGCGTCGTCGAGAGGCACGTCGTGCACCTCCAGGATCACGTCGACCGCATCCTGGTGACGACCGTTCTCGGCGAGGATCTCAGCGAGGTGAGAACGGGTCTCCCAGTCGTTGGGACTGCGGCGGAGACTTTTCTGAAGTAGTTCGATCGTGCGGTTCACGGGTTTTGATTGGGTTTGTTGTTGAGGGGGCGGATTCTGGCGTGTGTCTGTAGTGTACAACGCATCGTGACGATTGTTTCTTAGATATTGTTGGGAAGATTTCTTGATCTACAGGCGTGTTCAACTTCTAACACTATTTCACCATGGCAAGTAACACCAAGTCGACCATCGAAGAATCTCAGGCTGAGGCCCTCGTCGGGCGCTGCAGCCGCTTGCGAGACGAAGTATCCAAAGTCATCGTCGGCCAGGAGGAAGTGGTGGAGCAAGTTCTCATCGCAATCCTGGCTCGCGGCAACTGCCTGCTGGAGGGAGTCCCCGGTCTGGCCAAAACTCTTCTCGTCCGCTGTCTCTCCGACACTCTCCAGCTTAGTTTTCGACGGATTCAGTTCACTCCGGACCTCACCCCCAGCGATATCACCGGTACGGAAATCATTCAGGAAGATGCCAGTACGGGCCACCGTGAGATGAAATTCCAGCCAGGGCCGATCTTTGCCAACATCGTTCTCGCCGACGAAATCAACCGGACCTCTCCCAAGACCCAGGCGGCCCTCCTCGAGGCGATGCAGGAGCACCAGGTGACGATCGGTCAGGCCACTTACGCCCTGGAGGAGCCCTTCTTCGTCCTCGCCACGCAGAACCCGATCGAGCAGGAGGGCACTTACCCGCTGCCGGAAGCGCAGCGGGACCGGTTCCTCTTTCAGGTCCAGGTGGAGTACCCCACCGCCTCCGAGGAAGTCGAGATTCTTCAAAGGACGACCAGTGGCGCCGAAGCGGTGCTCTCCCCGGTGATGGGCGCCGAGGAAATCCTCGAGGCCCAGGAACTGGTGAGGAAAGTGCCGGTTCCCGACAGCGTCGCCTCGTACATCGTCGAGCTCGTCCGTGCCAGTCGGCCCAAGGAAGACGGAGCGAGCGACTATGCGCGGCAGATGATCGACTGGGGAGCTGGACCCCGTGCCTGCCAATACCTCGCGCTCGCTTCCAAGGTGCGCGCTCTTTTCCACGGGCGGACCCATGCCACCCTGGATGACGTCCGCGCCTTGGCGCATCCGGTGCTGCGTCACCGCGTCGTCCCCACCTTCGGCGCTGAAGCGGAAGGAATCACCTCCGACATGATCATCGACCGGCTCATCGAGCAGGTGCCTGCCGGAGAATCAGCGCGCGTCCTCTAAGGAGAGGAGCGGATTCGCCGTTCTTCCTGCGCGCCCCCCCTTGATCCCATCTTGATGGAGCAGACTCTGCCCAGCCCCAAGGACCTCGAGAAGATCCGCGGACTCCAGCTATTTGCCCGCACCACGGCGGAGGGCCTGCACTCAGGGATCCACCGCTCTCCCTTGAAAGGAGCGAGCAACGAGTTCAAACAGCACCGCCCCTACGTCCAGGGCGACGAAATCCGCAAGATCGACTGGAAGATTTTCGGGCGCTCCGACCGCTTCTTCATCAAGGAGTTCGAGAACGAGACCGAGCGCTCCTCCCTCCTGCTCGTCGACGTCAGCGGGTCCATGGGATACCGCAGCCCGGGCGAGGAGGAGAACAAGCTCGACTACGCGGCGCGGCTCGCCGCGACCTTGGCCTATATCCTGAATGCCCAGGGTGATCCGGTCGGACTGGCGACCTTCGACGTCGGCCTTCGGGAGATGATCCCCGCCCGCTCCCGCCGCAGTCACCTCAGCGTGCTCTGCCAGAAGCTCGGCTTGATGACCCCAGGCAAAGAAGGCGACCTCGCGCAGACGATCCGAGAGGTCGCGGCCCGCCTCAAGCGCCGCAGCCTCATCATGCTAGTCAGTGACTGCTTTGCGCCCAGCGAGCCGATGATCAAGGCGCTGTCGCAGCTTCGCATCCGCGGCCACGAACTTCTTGTTTTCCAGCCGCTGCACCCGGACGAACTCGATTTTCCCTTTAAAAGAGGCACACGCTTCGTCAATCTGGAGGACGCCGAGGATGAGGAGCAGGTCGATCCCTCGACCCTGCGGAAAAGCTACCTCGCCCGCCTCGGCGAGTGGCAGGAGGAACTCGCGGGCGGTCTCCTCCAGCATCGCATCGAGCTGTTCCCGATGCGCACGGACGTCCCCGTCGGCGAGGCTGTCTCCAACGTGCTCGCAGGTCGCGGCGTGTAAGGTTCACCACTGTGCCCTTCTCCTTCCTCAACAAGATCCTGCTGCTCGGGACGCTCGCGTTCCTGATCCCGCTGATCATCCACCTGCTCAACAAGCGTCGTCTCCAGACGATCGAGTGGGGCCCGATGCACCTCCTGCGCGAGGCCCAGAAGCAGAAGCGCCGCCGCCCTCGCCTCGAGAAGTGGCTCCTGCTTCTCGTGAGGATGCTGATTCCCGTGTTACTTGCTCTCGGCCTCGCAGTACCGGCGATCAAGCACTTCGGTCTGTTTACGGGATCACCTCCCCGGGCCACCGCCTACGCCGTCGACAACAGCCCCAGCATGCGCACTCTCGAGGGAGCCTCGACGCGGCTTTCCGGCGCCCGCGGTCTTCTCGAGAAGATCGGCGGCGATCGCCCCTCCGGCTCGCACTCCATTCTCCTCACCGGCTCGGCAGCCCCGGTCGCGGTGGAAAACGACAACCCGCTCGCCGTGGTCGAATCCGAAGACGGGCTCCGCGCCGCAGGCGGATTCTCTCCCGCAGAAGCCCTGCGCCGCGCCAGCGCCGCGCTCGGCGAGACCGACGAGGCGGCCCGTGAGATCGTCCTCGTGACCGACTTTCAGAAAGATGACTGGACGGGTCCCGGTCGCGAGGCCATCCGCGACGCCCTCGCCGAAATACGAGCGCTCGATCCATCTCCTGCGATCACTTTTCTTCGAGCCGGCGGATCGGAAGAAGCCGCCTCAGGCAGCGGAAATCTTGCTCTCGTCTCGGTCGAGCCTTCGGTTCCCGTCGTCGCCCCCAGGCAGCCGCTTCGTCTCCTGGTCAACGTGCGCAGGTCGGCGCAGGGCGCTCTCCCCGACGACTTTCGCATCGAGCTTCGTGGCGAGGGTGGTGCCCTCCTCGACGAGTCGGACTGCCGCTGTGGCGCAGGCGAATCCACCCAGGTCGTCTTTAAAACCCAGTTTGAAAAAGAAGGCGACCACCCCCTCGAGGTCCGGATTCGCACCACCGACGCCCTCGCCGCCGACAACGTCCGGCACCTCGTCGTCCCCGTCTGGCCCCATCTCAAGGTGCTGCTTCTCGAGGGCGACCGCGGTCAGTCTCGTCTCGCCCCCGTCGACTTTCTCGAGTTCGCTCTCCAGCCCAATCGCTCCGCCGGTCTTCAGGGCGTCGATCTCGTGTCGGCGGGCCGCGTGCGCTACGACCAGTTCAACGAAAGTCATCTCCGCGACGTCCGCGTGGCCGTTCTTCTCGGCGCCCCGAGGCTCGATGAAGGCCGTCTCAAGCTCCTCACTGAATTTGTCGACGGGGGTGGGGGACTGCTGGTCCTTCCCGGACCCGATGCCCAGCTCAGCTGGTACCGCGACCAGTTCTTCAAAGGCGGCGAAGGACTGCTCCCCGCACCCCTCGGCGACCGGGAGCGGCTCAGCGCGGGAGAAGGGGTCGTCCTCGATGGAGAGCGCCTTTTTCATCCTGTCACGGCCTTCTTCAAGGATGAAGGCAACGGCCGCGTCAGCGACGGTCGAGTCCGCTCCTACTACCGCATCGACGAGACAGCCGCGCCCGACCTCGCCACCCTCCTCCAGTTGAAAAACGGCGCTCCCTTCCTCGTCGAGAAACTGCACGGCAAAGGCCGCGTCGCCCTCATGGCGTCGACGGTCGACCCCGACTGGAGCAACCTGCCGCTTCAGCCGTTCTTCGTCCCACTTCTTCAACGTCTGTGTGTCCACCTGTCCGCCGGCACCACCCTGCCCGCGAACGTTCAGGCCGGAGAAAACGTCGCCATCGAGGTACCGCGCGAATGGCGCGAGAAGGAAGTCATTCTCGTCGATCCTGCCGGACGCGAAACCACCCTCGAGGTCGGCGAAGGCGAAAAACGCACCGCTCGGGTCGCGTCGGAATCCGGCGCGGGCTTCTATCGTTTCAGGCGGCCACCTGGCAAGGGCGACGGTGAACGCGTGGTCGCCGCAAGCCTGCCCGCCGATGACTCCAAACTCCTCTCCGAAACGGAAGTCGCCACCCTTGTGGAAGAACTTGGCGTCGGCTTTGCCGGAGGCCTCGAGGACTACCGCGCCCTCGACAAGGATCGTAGCTTCGGCCGGGTCGTCTGGCGCTGGTTCGCCTACGCCCTGCTCGCCTTTCTTTTCCTCGAACTCTTCATCCAGCAATGGATGGCCCGCCGCGTCTAGACCACCCCCCACCTCCTTGGAAAACACCGTCACCAGCCTGCAGTTCGAGGGGTTCCCCCTCTGGGTCTGCCTCGTGGTCGCCGCGCTCGCCTTCGTGCTCGCCTTCGTCCTCTACCGTCGCGAGACCAAGTTCCGCTCGGGCTTCATGGGCTGGCTTCTGCCGCTCCTCCGCTCGCTCGCGGTCCTCCTGTGCATGCTTCTGCTAGCCGAGCCCGTTCTGCGGCACGACTCGACCCGCCGCCAGGAGTCACGCCTCCGGTTCCTCGTCGATGGCAGTCGGAGCATGGACGTCACCGACCCCGGACTCTCGACCGCTCGCAAGCTCCGCCTTCTCGAGTCCGGCGGCGCTGCACTTCCCGCAGCCGGTGAGGCCTACCTGAAGACCGCCGCCTCGCTCCGCGGCCTCGAAGATCACCTCCGCCCTCTCTCTGCCGAAGCCCTCGACCTCAGCGCCACCCAGGAGGCCGGGGTCCACTTTCGGAGTCTTGAAACCGGGCTCGGCCGGCTCTCCAACCTCCTGCCCGCCGCCCCCGGGGCGAACGCCGACACCGCCCCCGCCTATCAGGCACGCTCCATCGTGCAGCGCTTCCTCCGTGACGAACAGCAACGCCAGGAAGACCGCTGGAAAGACGGAGGGCAGGCCGACGAAGGAACTCGCCGCTATTACCTGTCAAAGGCGCGCGAAGCCCTGTTCAAGCTAGCCCCGCCCTTCGAGGAAATCGCCGCCTCGCTTGCGACCGACCCCGAAACCCGCGACCGCCTCGCCTCGCTGGGGACCAATTCTCGGTGGTCCAGAATGGAGGAGCTGCTTGTCGGCGCTGGCGGTGGCCCTGGCTGGATCGAACGCCTCGCCGACGACCACGAGATCGAAGTCATCGACATCCCGACTGGCGAAAGCTGGTGGTGGCAGCGCAAGGGCAAGCAGAGCGGTGATCTTCCAGCAGCTCTCGACCGTCCCCTTGTCGCCTCGCGCACCGACCTCGCTGAAACGATTGCCGCCATCGCCTCCGCGACCTCCACGGGCAAGGGCGCCATCATCGTGCTCAGCGACGGCAATCACAACGCCCTCGGCTCCCCCGAAGAGGCTGCCGAACTCCTCGGTGCAACGGGCCTCCCTGTTCACGCCGTCGGCTTCGGTGCGGACCAGCCGCCGCCTGACCTTGCCATCAGCAACGTCCTCGTTCCCAAGTCCGTCTATCGCGGCGACCGGATCGCAGGTCGGGTCGCCCTCGACGACACCCTCCCTCCCGGGCGTAAATTTGAGGTCTCCATCCTTCACCTCGGAGAAGAGTGCTGGAGTCAGGAACTCGAGAGCACCGGAGAGGGCACCCGCCTCATCCCGTTCGAAATCGGAGCCAACGAACTCATCACTCAACTCGCCGATGCCGATGCCGATGCTGATGGGGAGAGCGAAAATCAGGGCGTAGATGGCGATCGAAACCTGCCTCTCGCGCTCACTGCCCAGGTCCGGTACGTGGCCGATTCTACCGCCGCGGGCGCAGCGGTGGTCGCTGACCCAGCCCTCGCCTGGCTGGCCGGCAACGACAGCCGTGAGTTTGCCATTCAGGCGATGGGTCGAAAGCGCAAGGTCCTCGTCCTCGACGGCCGTCCCCGCTGGGATCTCCGCTACCTCAAGAACCACTTCGACCGCGATCCGCAGTGGGCATCCGACTCCGTCATCGCGATGCCCCCCGTCGAGGAAGAGGCAGAGTCCCTTCTGCCCGATTCGAAGAAGGAACTCTTCGAGTACGACCTCGTCTTCCTCGGTGACATCCCCGCCGGACGCCTGACCGGCGAGGAAATGAAATGGCTCCTCGAATTCGTCTCCGAGCGCGGAGGTGGTCTGGTCCTCGTCGATGGTGCGCGCCGACACCTCGCCGGCTACGCCGACACCGAAGCCGGTCCGCTCATGCCGGTTTCCTGGAAACCCGAAAGCGCCGAAGCCGTTCCGGTCCGTAAAATCCGCATGACCGCCCCCGGCCGCGAACTCGGCGCGCTGCAGTGGTCCGCGAGCGCCTCCGAAAGCGCCGCCGCCTGGGATCAGCTTCCCCCGCCGCAGTGGATCGGTACCGTCGAGCCGAACCCCGGCGCCGAGGTCCTCCTCGAAGCCATTGCTGGAGAAGGCGAATCACACCCCGTCATGGTCACCCACCGATACGGGGCCGGCAAAGTCGTCTACCTCGGCTTCGACGAAAGCTGGCGCTGGCGAAAGGGACGCGACGACGATCCCCAGCGTCGCTTCTGGCTTCAGCTTGCGGACTGGGCCGGAGAAATTCCGTTTGCCGCCAAAGGCGAACGTGTCGCATTGGGAGCCGATCGCATCACCCTTTCGGAGGGAGAGACCGCCACCCTCAGAACCCGCTTCAAGGATATCGACGGCAACTCCGACAGCACGGCTGAGCTGGAGGCGGTGTTCACCAAAGACGGACAAGCCTTCGCGTCCTACCCTCTCGCTGGCGAGGCGGACACCGGCATGTATCGAGGAAAGACCGCCGCCCTTCCTGCTGGCAAATACGAGGTCCGCATTCGCGACAGGGCCATGGGCGAGACCTACGACGAGGCCGTCATGCAGATGTTTGTCGCCGCGCACCCTGATCTCGAAATGACCCGTACCGCTCTCAACCGAGGTGTGCTTGGATCGATCACACGAGCCTCCAGCGGCCGGTTCCATCCCGAAGAAGACGCCGAGGGTCTCATCGAGCACCTCGAGTCACTCGTCGAGAAGGTCGAGGAAAGCCGCGTCACCTACCTCTGGCGCAGCTGGTGGTGGTTCCTCGGCATTATCGTCCTGCTCACGCTCGAGTGGATCCTGAGGAAGCGGGCTGGGTACGTGTAGTAGTCAATCCCCGCCAACCAATGGCCTCGATGGCGCGAAACAATGAGTGCTCGATTAGTTGCAACTGGGCAGACGGTCGCTGGCGATCCGTTCCGATTGGGTGATAGGGCTAAAAAGGGCCTAGGAGCAATGGCGCTTGGTTCGTGGGGGGTGTCGAGGATTCTGGGCGGGATTTCTTCCTCTGGGATTGAACCGGATCGACCCTACCTTGCCGTTTGGAGCGATCGCAAAACGGCTTGCC
>ENA-ORXT01001422-ORXT01001422.1-marine-metagenome-genome-assembly--contig:-NODE-1422-length-32435-cov-4.514278_pt1 | contig 32435 bp, 19 predicted proteins | sample MGYA00237868_ERZ511482 | MGnify/ENA metagenome assembly ERZ511482 | reverse complement strand
TTCACCACATACTCCTTCTCCACCAACCGCCGCTTCACGCTCGCGTTGATCCGCGCATCCAGCGTATTCGTTTCCTTGCCCGCCAGCTTTTGCTCTTCGGCGGCAACGAAGGCATCGCGTTGGGCCGTGAGGTCCTTCATCTCCTTTTGGAGCTTGTTACGGGCTTCGCTGATGTAGGCGATTTTGGCGGTGAGGGCCGCGTCGGTCAGGTTGGCGAGGCTGTCGGGGAGGGTGGCTTTTTGTTTCAGGATTTTAGTGGGTTCGGCCTCGGCGGCATCGACGAGGTCCCAGCTTGCGTTTTTGTACTTTTTGCTGACCTTGAATTTGGCGCGGCTGCTGAGGTTGGCTTTACTGTAGCCGGCGGCGTTGACGTCTTGCGCGACCTGGTTGGCCTTTTTGCTTGCGCCCTGGCGGCCGACGGGGATGTAGGTGCGGTTGAGCTCCAGGTTCAGGTTTTCGATGCGATCGTCGTAGGGGCTGGGGACGAAAACGACGGCTTCGTTCTGGTTGATGAAAAAGAAATCACCGTCTCCCTTACCGAGGGTGGATTGCCAGGTGCGGCCGTCGCTGTCGTTCGGGTCACCGCAGTAGATGGTGTTGACGACGATACCGCGTTGGCGGGCGGCGGAGAGGGCGTCTTTGGCGTTGACGTCGCCCTGGTAAAAGGACTCGTTACCGGCGATGTAGATCAGTTTTACGGTGTTGTCGGAGTCGTCCCAGGCGAGTTCTTTGGTGCTGGTTTGGATGACGTGACCGCAGAATTCGTCGCCGCCGCCGGTGCGCAGCGCGAAGAGCTCCTTGCTGATCAGGTCGACGTCGGTGGTGAGCGGCGTGATCTGCTGGATGTAGCCTTTTTCGGGCAGCAGCGCGGTGTTGCCGTAGTGGTAGAGGGCAACTTCGATGTCGGGGGCTTCGCCGTCTTTTTCGGCCTTCCCGATTTCGTTGAGGATGTTCCAGAGACGGGCCTTGGCCTGGTCGATGAGTCCGTCCATCGAGCTGCTGGTGTCAAGAAGGAAGGCGATCTGGATGCGGTTATCGGTAGATTTCGGTGCGGTTTCGGGCGGGGCCGCGGGTGCGGAAACGGGTTTTTCAGGGGCATCGTTGGCGTGCAGCAAACCGTTGATGGCGAAGACGGCGAGGCAGGCGGTCACGACGGCGGCGGAGAGCCAGGCGAATGTGGTGGGGAACTTCATGGTGTAAGGAGATAAATGATGAAAGAAGTAAAGGGCTTTCGCGACTTGCGTCGGCCCGTTGAACACCTCAAAGTTGCGGCCATTAACCGCCGCCCGAAAGTCGCGCTTTGGGAACGCAGCCGCTGACTTGGTGAACGCGCCGAATGACCACGTAAAGCCGCCCGAAAGGCTGGTTTAACTCCCTGTCGTCGGGCAACGGCCCAGAAAACCGGCCCTAGTTTTGCGTTCAGAACGACGGTCGGTGAAGTCCACCGACGCTCCTGAAAACCATTCCCCGCACCGGCGTCCCCGCCCCAATCATTCCCTTTATGCGTTTACTCCTCCTGCTTTTTCCGATCTTGTTTTATCAATTCTTATCCGCCCAGGTCATGGGCAATTACGCCAATCAGCGGCCCGCCGCCGAGCGGAGTAATTACCAGCCTCAGTTTCGCGCCGTGCAGCGCACCGCCAACATCAACGGCGACCCGAACATCGTGGAGATGACTTTTAACGCCCTGAGTAATCAGCAGGCCGACGCCTACGTTGCCATTTTCACCGTTTTTCAGACCGGCAAGACGGCCAGCGGCGTCAACGAATCCATGAACGAACGCCTCGACGGCGTCAAAGCGGAACTCAAAAAGCTGGGCATTGCCGACAAGGACGTTTACATCGACATGGTCAATTTTCTGCCCACCTACGCCTTCAACGAGCAGAAGAAGATCTTCTCCAAAAAGACGCTGACCGAGGTGCCCACCGGCTTCCAGCTGCAAAAGAACCTGCACGTTCGCTACCGCAACGCCGAGCTGCTCGACCGCGTCATCACCGTCGCCGCCGAGCAGGAAATATACGACATCGTAAAGGTCGATTACGCCATCGACGAGCCCCAAAAAATCTACGCTGACCTGCGCGCCAAAACTTTCGCCTACATCGAGGAGGTCAAGAAAACCTACGCCGCCAACGGCATCGCCCTCGATACCGCCCAGCTGCACGCCGCCGAATCCGCCTGGGTCGTTTATCCCGGTGATCGTTACGAAGCCTACTCCGCCCACGCCGGCCAAAAACTCAGCAAGCAGGACATGGACGACTCCGTCATCAGTAAGATCGATAAGCCGACCCTGCGCTTCTACAACGCCATCCCCGCCAACGATTACGACCTCGTCATCAACCCCGATCTGCTGGAGCCCGCCGCCCAGTTCTCGTACAGCCTCAAAGTGCGCTTTACCCTCTACCCGCCCGCGCCGAAGACCGTCGCCCCGCCGCGAACGATCACGGAAACGAAGACGCAGTACATGTACCTGACGCCGGAGGGCAAGGTGGTGCCGTTGTTAGTTCGTTAGACCGTTAGAAGTTAGTATGTTAGACCGTTAGTAGTAGTATGTTAGATATGACTACCAACTCACTAACAATCTAACTCACTAACAATCTAACTCACTAACGGTCTAACTCACTAACGGTCTAACAAACTACCTTACCCGCTCAATGCGATTAATCCACCTCCTGCTGCTGACCGCGCTCCTCCTCACCGCCCCCGCGCTGACCGGCCAGTCCTATGAGGTATCGAAGAAACTGCGCAAGAAGGGGAAATCGCTGCTGGAGCAAGCCACTGAGCTCCGCACCGAAGACCCCGCCGCCGCTATCCGCCTGCTCGACCAGGTGGTGAAGGACAAGCCGAAGACGATTGACCTGACGCAGGCTTTTATCCTCCTCGGCGACATCTACGGCGACATCGGGCAGACCGATCTGGCCGTCGGCCGCTATGACCAAGCCCTCGACGTGATCTCCCCGGAGGACGCGCAAACGACGGCCTCCGTACTGCTCAGGCGCGGCCGCATGCAGCTGTTTCGAGGCGATTATCCGGCCGCCCGGGCTAATTTCGATCGCTGCCTCACCCTCGCCCCGGCGAAGGGCGCGACCGCCAACGGCTGCCGCGAAGGCCTGGCCGACCTGGAAGCCGGACTGAGCAACTTCGACGTCAGTCAGGGGTACTACGCGCAGGTCAGCGAGGCCGCGCCGGACAGCCTGACCCAGTCGAGGGTAGCCGGCAAGCGCGCCAATGTTTACGTGGAGCAAAAGAACTATCCCGAAGCCGTCAACAGCCTCAACGTCTCCCGCTCCAACGTACCGGCGAAGGGGGAAAAGCTGAGCCGGAAGGACGAAAAGGAATTGCTCGCCGCCAACGAAGCGGTGCGCGGCGCGATCATCAAAAACGCGCCTGAACTCAACGCCGGCATCGTCGAACCGCTGAAAGTGACTTCCACGGATTTCGTAACCTCCGACCGCCTCGCCAGCTTCAAAGCCCTGCGCGAAACCGGACGACTGCGCGACGCGGAAGCGAGCCTGGAAAGTGCGCTCGAATCCACCAGCCCCCGCACGCCGGTGGAGCTGAAAACCGAGCTCTACGCCGCCGCCTCCGACTTTTACCTCGACCGGGGGAAGGCCACCCGCGCCGCGGATGTCTACCGCAGCTACGTCGCCGCTAACGACGAATTGCTCGCCGACCGCCGTAAGGACATCGACCGGCAGGTGGCCGTATTGCGCGAGCAGCAAGCCGTCGACCTCGGCCTCAAGGACCTGCGCTCGCGGGAAGTCGAAGATCAACTGCTGAGCGAGCAACTGAACCTGCAACGCTGGCTGATCTACCTGCTTGGCGCGCTGTTGCTGGGTGCGCTGCTGTCGGTTTTCCTGGTGCTGCGCAACGTGAGGAAACGGCGGCGGGCCAACCAGGCCTTACTGCTCCGCAACCTGCAAAACCGGATGAACCCCCACTTCATCTTCAACAGCCTGAACAGCATCAATAATTACATCGCCCGGCAAGACGAGCGGAGCGCGAACCGCTACCTCGGCCGCTTCGCCAAGCTGATGCGCAACGTGCTCGACCAATCCGGCAAGGACTTCGTTTCCCTGACCGAGGAGCTCGAACAACTCGGGCTCTACCTGGAGCTGGAGCGCGAGCGCTTCGTCGGTAAATTCACCTATGAGCTGCCCGACCCGGCGGGCTACGAAGACGTTCAGCTGCCGCCGATGATCCTGCAACCCTTCGTGGAAAACGCGATCTGGCACGGCCTCCGCTACCGGCCCGACGGCGGCGAACTGACCATCCGCGTCGACCGTGAAGGCGACCGCGCCGCCATCGTGATCACCGATAACGGCATCGGCCGCGCCAAATCCGCCGAGCTCAAAACCGACAACCAGAAACGGCACCGTAGTACGGGGCTGGAAACCACCGCGCGGCGGCTGGAGCTGGTCAATGATTACTACGGAAACAACTTCGTGGTGGAGGTGACGGACGCGGTGCCGGGGGGGGAGTATGTGGGGACACAAGTGCGGCTGTTAGTCGATTAGTCAGGAGTCAGTAGTACTCCGACGTGCGGTAGCTGCTCCTGACTCCTGACTCCTAATTGTTGGACTCCTGACTAATTAACCTGATAAGCTCGACAACTCATTTTTCTCGTTTGAACCACTACTAATCCGATGCGCACCCTCATCATCGACGACGAATCCCCCTCCCGCGAAGCCCTTCGCCACTACCTGACCAAATACTGCCCGGAGGTCACCGTCGTTGGTGAGGCGGACGGGGTGGCATCCGCGCTGGAGGCCATCCGTTTACACCAGCCCGAGTTGCTGTTTCTGGACATCGAAATGCCCTTCGGCAACGGTTTCGACTTGCTGGAACAACTGCCGGAAGGCCACCAGCTGGAGGTGATTTTCGTGACGGCGTACGAGCAGTATGCGCTGCGGGCCTTGCGCATGAGCGCGGCGCATTACCTGCTCAAGCCGGTCGATATCGACGAGTTGATCGGGGCGGTGACGCGGGTGCAAGATAGGGTGGGCTTGAAACAGCAGGGAAGGGTCACCCAAACCTTGCTGGAAAACCTCCGCGCGGAGCCCGCCGCGCCGCCCGAACGACTGGCCTTGCCGCTGATCGACGGGCTGGAGATCATCCGTCCCGGCGAGATCACTTACCTCGAAGCGGCGGATAACTTCACCACCTTCCATTTAACCGACGGGCGGAAGCTGATGATCTGCCGTAAGCTCAAATTTTACGAAGCGTTGCTGGAACCGGCTGGCTTTTGCCGCATCCACCGCTCCTCGATCGTCAACCTGGCCGTCGTGCGCCGCTACCACCGCGGCAAGGGCGGCGCGGTCACCCTGACCGACGGGACGGAGCTGACGGTGGCGGCGGCGCGGAAGGGGGAGTTGCTGGAGCGGTTGTAATATTGTTGCATCGCCCTTCAGGGTGACCGGCTAGGCCCGCTAGTAGGCGTCCCCCCGTCCGAGATGGGGCGAAGCGCGCTCCGAGCGCGAGTGGAATCCAGCACGCTCCGAGTGCGGCCACTTGCGTACCGTGACCACTTGCGCTCGGTAGGTGTGTACGGTAAGAATCGTAAGTCGGTGATTGGGTGGAGGGCCTCCAGGCCCGACTTTGTATTACATCGGTCGGGCCTGGAGGCCCTTCACCCAATTATACTTAGCAGTTCATTGCGTACACACCTAGATCGCGCGGCGACCTAACGGCAAAGAGCCGTGGATGGGTTATAAATGGGGACTTCCTTGACCCCTACTGCTCCGCCATCAGCCGGTTCAGCGTCATGGCAAACAGGTCGACGTTTTGGTCGAAGTTGAGAAAGGGAGAGTTGCCCGTGGTCACCTTCAGGTCGATGCCGTTGAGGTAGGGCGTGATGGCGAGCATTTCACTCAATACCGCCTGACGGTTGAAAGTGGAGCTGGTGAAAATGACGCGGCGATTGGTGAGGTAAGCGGTGCCGTGACCGGCGTATTTGTATTCGTGGTTGGGCAAGCTGTAAGTGTCCAGTCGGCTGGGCTCGAAGTCACGGGTGTAGTGCAACTGAAAACCGTGAGAACGATGGCCGCCTTCGTAGGTTGGTTTGCTTCCCTCTTGCTCCAGCCATTTGACGGGGCAGCTGAAATGGCAAATCTCGCCCCGCTGAAGGTTGATCGTAACGGGCCATGCTTCGAGGCGGCTGTTGCGGATGCGCCAGTACATCCGGTAGCGGTCAAAGTCGGCTTTGCTGATGGAGTCGTGCGCCATTTGGGTGAGGCCGAGGTTGTACACTTTTCAGTTGTAATCTACATTCATCTGGTCATTAAGTTGATCGATCAACCAGACTACCTCTCCGGTTTCCCGGTGCTTGAAGGCTAGGATGTAGTCGATGCCGTCGTTCTCTTTAACGAGACCCTGAGCGATGAAATAGATTGCGCGAACCACGTCATTCCCGAGATCATTGATGACCGTTGCGGTAGCAACGAATCGACCATCGAATCGGTAAGTGCCGGTGGTTTCCTGCGGCTGGGGTTCCCAGGGGAACGGTATTGTTGGTGTAACACATAAAAGAGCAGAACACGATAATGTCTAAAGCCGGCACCGTAAGGGAGGCTTGCAAGCTTTAGAGGCCGTTACTTTCTATTTTATCCTGGTTCGAAAGCCCAAAAGTGGCTTACTCATCACTACCAAAGAGAAAGGGAGCTACGACAAAACGTCGTAACTCCCTGATACTCATGGTCGGGATGACAGGATTCGAACCTGCGGCCCCACGCCCCCCAGGCGTGTGCGCTACCGGGCTGCGCCACATCCCGATTCGGATGCTAGATAACCGCGCGGAAGCGCGGTCAGGGGGAATTTCGGGGTGGTCGATACAGGGCTCGAACCTGTGACCTCTGCAATGTCAATGCAACGCTCTAAACCAACTGAGCTAATCGACCCACTATCACTTTTTGCCACTGAAACAACCATCGCACGTTCGCGAAAAGTTGCGGAAGGGAGCGTCTCGTTTCACCGGGATGCCTTAAGCGGCTGCAAATATACGTGCGTTTGTGAATAATCAAAGGAGCGGACGGACTTATTTTTCCGTTCCATGTAGCGATGAGGTATTGCTGTTCGTTACGCCGTTCCGCTTACGGAAGGCCAGGAGCTCCCGCTCGGCCGTGGGGGCGGGGTCACCATCCCATTTACGGTAGACATTGACGAGTTTAAGCTTCCGGATAATTTTCTTGTTTCGGCTGATCCGGAGGGTGGTGAAGTGGAAGCGAAAGCCGAAAAGAGAAAGCGCGCCCGCGTTGCCGTCGGGGAAGACAACTTCGTGAGCGGGAAAGATCTCGCTTCTGCCAAACAGGTACTGAACGTGCAGTTTATCCGGAGTGAGGTAAGCAAATACCTGCTTCCGCGCGATGAAATAGGCAATGCCGACGAAGATCGGTGTCGCGAAAAGGCTGAACCGAAGCAGGATAATCAATACAAATCCGTAGAAGATGATCTGAAAGATCGGGGAAGAGATTTGTTTTCTGTATTCCATAGTTAATAGCGGTGGGTTAAGGCAGGCATTATTGGTAGCCCTCACCATTAGATTGCAGGGAAGGTGACCTTGGCGTGAAGCTGCCGGAGGCAGCTTCAAGCCAAGGTCAGGTTTACGCCTGGGCCGTCGGCGTGAAGCTCATCGGTGGAAACTGCGGTCCCTTCTTACCCGTATTCCCGCCGCCACCGTTTCCGATGGGGCCGAACTGTTTCTCGTACTTCTGGATGTTCTCCGCCAGCGCGGACAGCATCCGTTTGGCGTGCTCGGGCGTCAGGATCACGCGGCTCTTCACCTTCGCCTTCGGGGCGTTGGGCACGATGCGCACGAAGTCGATCACGAACTCGCTGTTGCTGTGCGCGATGATCGCGAGATTGGAGTACACGCCTTCGGCGATGTCTTCGGGAAGTTCGATGTTGAGTTGGTTGCCCTGGGGCTTTTTCTTCTCGTCAGCCATTGTGATAGTAATATAGTATTGTAGTAATGTAGTTTTGTAGTGCCGTCGTTGGAGGTATGATAGTGTTGCAGTATTGTAGCTTCGTAGTGCCGTTTATGAAGGCTAAATGTCTCGCCTGCCACGTGCGGTAGCACTACATTACTACAAAACTATATTACTACATTACTTCTTCTTCTTAGCGGGAGCTTTCTTCTTCTTCGCCGGTGCCTTTTTCTTCTTCGGCTTGAACGCCGTCGGCATTTCGCCCTGGATGACCTTAATGACCTCCTCCTTGGTGAGTTCCGCCGCCGCTTCGCGGGTCATTCGTTTGCCGTCCTTGTCTTTGGGCAGCTTAATGGATTTTTTCTTGTAGCGGATAAACGGCCCCCAGCGGCCTTGCTCGACGTCGATCTTCTCTTCCTCGAAGCGCTGGATGTAGCGATTGGCTTCCTTCTCCTCCTTGGCCTGGATCAGTTCGGTCATATCGTCCTTGCTGAGGTTGTCGGGGTTGTAGCGTTTGGGGATGTTGACGAACAGGCCGTTCCACTTCAGGAAGGGGCCGAAGCGACCCTTGCCCTGGGTAACGTCCAGGCCTTTGTAGGTCATCACCGGCTCATCGGCCTTCTTCTTGGCGGCGATGAGTTCTTTGGCGCGCTCCATGCCGACGGAGTGAGGGTCTTCCCCCTTGTCCAGGCTGATGAAGGTTTCGCCCCAGCGCACGTACGGGCCGAAGCGGCCGATGCCGATGGCGGTTTCCCGTCCGTCCACCTCGCCCAGCACCTTGGGCAGGGCGAAGAGCGGCAGGGCCGTTTCCATATCCACCTCTTCCATGCTCATGCCGGGAGGCAGGTTGGCGTACTTCGGCTTTTCGTCGGGCAGCAACTCGTCGGGCGCGCCGATCTGGAGGACGGGGCCGTTGCGGCTCAGGCGCACCAGCACCGTCCGTCCGGTGTCCGGGTCGATGCCGAGCTTACGCTCGCCGGAAACGCGCTCGGCGTTCTCCGTCGTATCCTCCACCTGGTCGTGGAAGGGCAGGTAGAAATCCTTCAGCATCTGCGTCCAGGTGATCTTACCGTCCGCGACGCGGTCGAATTTATCCTCCACCTCGGCGGTGAAATTATAGTTCATCACGTCCTCGAAGTGGTCATCGAGGAAGTCAGAGACCGCCATGCCGATGTCGCTGGCGAACAGGCGGTTCTTGGTCGCGCCCGTTATCTCGGTCTTGGCTTCCGTGGTTACGCTTCCGTCCTTGAGGGTCAGTATTTCGTAGCCACGCTCCTTGCCATCGCGGGTTTCGCTGGTGACGTAGCCGCGCTTGGGGTCCATGATTTTGCCGACCGTCGGCGCGTAGGTGGAAGGCCGGCCGATGCCGAGTTCCTCCAGCTTCTTGATCAGGCTGGCCTGGGTGTAACGGCTGGGCGGGCGGGTGAACCGCTGGGTGGCGGTCATCTCGTTCAGCGGCAGCATCTGCCCTTTGCTAAGGGGCGGAAGGATGCCCTCGTCCCGCGCGTCGTCGTCATCATCGTCGTCCTTGCTCTCCAGGTAGACCTTGAGGAAACCGTCGAACTTGAGCACCTCGCCCTGCGCGCGCAGTTTGGCGTCGGGTACGGTGGACACGCCGATGTGAACCGTCGTTTTCTCCATCTGCGCATCGGCCATCTGGCTGGCGATGGTCCGTTTCCAGATCAGCTCGTACAGCCGTTGCTCGTAGCGGTCGCCGATGTTGACGGTATGGCGGTCGATGTAGGTGGGGCGGATCGCCTCGTGCGCCTCCTGGGCGTCTTTTTTCTTGCTTTTGAAGCGGCGTACCTGGCTGTACTTATCACCGAAGGCACTTTTCACCTCCTTCTCGATGGCGGCCAGCGCGGTTTCCGAAAGGCTGATGCTGTCGGTACGCATGTAGGTGATCAGGCCGGCTTCGTACAGCCGCTGGGCGGCGCGCATCGTATTCTCCGGGTTCATGTACAGCTTGCGGCTGGCTTCCTGCTGCAGGGTGGAGGTGGTGAAGGGCGCGGCGGGCTTGCGCTTCGTCGGCTTCACCTCGATGTCGTTGATCCTGAAATCGGCGCCGACGCACTTGGTCAGGAAAGCTTCCGCGTCCGCCTTATTGTCGAAACGGTCGGGGCTCTCGGCCTTCAGCAGTACGTTCTTGCCCTGCTCGTTGCGGACGTTGAAGATGGCGTTGACCCGGAAGAACGGCTTGGCTTCGAAGCCCATGATCTCGCGCTCGCGCTCGACCACCAGCTTAACGGTGACGGATTGCACGCGACCGGCACTCAGACCGAATTTGACCTTCTTCCACAGCACGCCCGAAAGCTCGTAACCCACCAGACGATCGAGCACGCGACGGGCCTGCTGGGCGTTGACCAGGTTGACGTCCACCAGGCGCGGGTTGCTGATGGCCGAGGTGATGGCCGGAGCGGTGATCTCCCGGAAAACAATCCGCTTCGTGGTTTCCACGGGGAGGTTCAGAACTTCGCAAAGGTGCCAGCTGATGGCTTCTCCTTCGCGGTCTTCATCCGTCGCGAGCCAGACCTCATCGGCCTTTTTCATCGCGTCTTTGAGGTCCTTGACCACTTTGCGTTTCTCGGGGGAGACGACGTACTTGGTTTTAAAATTTTGCTCCACGTCTACGGCGCCGTCCCCCTTATCGAGGTCGCGCACGTGGCCGAAGGAAGACTTTACGGAGTAATCTTTACCGAGAATTTTCTCGATGGTTTTCGCTTTGGCCGGCGACTCGACAATCAATAAATTTTTAGCCATGGGGATAGAGAGATCTGTAGTGTGTATATAAGGTTACGGTTTCAGGCGGCAATTAGTTGTTCGGCGAGTTCTTTAAGCGACGTTATGGTACCTTCATCGCTCAACACATCTCCGGTAATCAGGCTTTCGACGTTGCTGATGGGTACTTTGTTCGGCAGCACCCACGCGCCCATATGACTGACGGAGGCGGCGAGGTGATCCATGCCCCGCAGGTTGCCCGCGCGCCCGGAGGCAACGCCGGCCAGGGCAACGTGCTTACCCTTGAAGTTACGCGGGTATTCGTTGACGGAAATACCATCGATGAACAACTTGAGCACACCGGGGTAGCTGCCGTTATACTCCGGTACGAAAATGGCCAGCTTGTCGACGTCGAGCACGAATTGCCGCTGCAAGTCAACCAGGCCGGCGGCCATCTTCTTCGGGTCATACATGTCCCGCACGAAAAAAGAGAGTTCCAGTTCCGCCAGGTCGAGCAGCTGCGCTTCCTCGCCCAATGCCCGCAACCGCCCCATAAAATGGGATGCGAACAGCAGCGTTCTGCTGCCGGGGCGGTTGGTGCCGGAAATGACGGTGATCATGGGGATACATGTTTAAGCCGGGCGCAAACCTACGACAATTAAAGGAGTCAGGGGGAAAGGGGAAAGGCGCACACCGGGTAGCGAGACTTCCCACTTTTTACTTCACTACTTCCCACTACAACTAGGGCGGGGTCGCGGGATGCGGCGCAAGGATCAAAAGTCCTGGTGGCGTAAGCGAAACGGATGGGCTAAAATACTTGCCCGATGATGCGAATCTCCACCCGCCGGTTCGCCCGCATCGCTTTTTCCGATTTCGCGCGCGGGTTCACCATTTCATGGTTGGAGTAGCCGCGAAAGATCATCCGCTCTTTCGGAATGCCGAGCTCGAGCAGGTAATCGTAGATCAGTTTGGCGCGGTTGACGGAAAGGGTGTGTTCCCAGGTGCCGGGGCCTTGTTTTTCACCCGGCTTGTTGACGTGCCCGGCGATCTCCACGCGGAGGTTGGGGCTGCCGCGCATGAACTGCAGCAAGCGCGGCAGCACCGGGTAAGACTCTTTGAGCAGCGTCGTTTCGTTGCCTACGAAGAACAGATCCTTGACGGCCATCTTCGAGCCTACGGCCGCGGGCTTCAGTTTCGTGACCAGTGCCGGCGGTGGGTTGCCTTCGCGGAGCACCAGCACCTCGCTCTCGAAGAAGTGGTTCTCGGCGTAGATGTCGAGCTTAACGCCGATGTCGAGCGGAAGGGCCAGCGTGTAGTAGCCGTCGTGGTCCGCCTTAACGCTGTCTTTCAGGTAGCGGCTGGCGGCGATCACGCCCCCGGGAACCGGCGTGCCGTCTTCGCTCAGAACCCGCCCCCGGAACAGCGCGTAGCGTTTCGGCAGACCCGAGCGCAGCAGAACCCGGCGGTTGCGCCACTCCCGCCCGGCGGAGTTGACCTCCAGCCGCTGCTCACCGAAATGACGGATCTCCACCGCTTCCTCGGGCCAGCCGCCGTTCAGGACGGCGCGCAGCGTTTGCTCGCTACGGCGTTTGGCGAGTGCGTCGTTGGCCCGGTCGGAGCCGACGGCGTCGGTGTGCCCTTCCAGGTAAAGCTCCAGCGCCCCCGGCCGGTCGGCGGCCAGGTCGCGTACGGCGGCGCGGGCTTCCGGCCGCAGTTCCGCGCTCCCGAAATCGAAGTAGATCGTATCCGTCCGGTGCACCTCCACGCTGTCCACGTAACCGATTACCTGGGCGCGGACGCTCGCGGACAGCATTAACGGCAACAATAGAGGAAGAAAGCGGTGCATGAATACTGAGCGAATGACAATGGTAATATAATGACTTTCGTCCGTCGTCAGGTTGTGCGGCTTACCGGTTTTAACAGGGTTCTTTGAAAAACTTTCTTTGCATACCCGCGTCCCCCCGCCCGAATTGTTCACGCCGGGTCAATAAACCGTATACCGCACGCCCAACGAGAGCGAGTACGGAAACAGCGGCAGAACGGCGTTACGCATGAAGCCCCCATCGGGTTGGTAGAGCCCGAAAATGGATTTGGTGTGGTGGAGATAGAACGACCAGTGCATATTGACGGGAATGGTGACGCCGACGAGGGCGTAGAGATCGAACTGGTTGAATTCGTCTTCGACGCTGACGAAGTTCTGATTACGTGGCAATGCGGACAGGTCGCCGAAGTCCGTCGTCCGGTAACCGGTCAGTCGGCTTAGCGAAACGCCCGCCCGAACGACGGCACTTTTGAATAGTCGGTAGTCTTTCTTCTTGGTAAACTCGTTTTTCTTGCCCAGCCGGTAGTTGAACATCAGGGGAATCTCGACGGAGTTGAGCCGCAATTGCAGGACTCTTCCACCACGCTCACTGATTTCCCGGCGGGTCGGCTTCGCGCCCATCTGACTGAAACTGAGACCGACGCTGACGAAGTATTTAGGACTGAGCAAGAGCTGACTCTCGATACCCGCATTCAGGCCCAAGTGGTTGTAGCCGAAGTAGTAATCGCCGTCGATCTGCGCGGCGTTCGCTCCCAAATAGGCCGCCGCGGCGAAGCGCTGGCCCCGGTCGGGTTGGGCGGAGGCGGCGGTGGTGAGAAGAAACAGGATCGTAATCAGTCGGTACGGGTAAGCCATGGTGTTTAAATTGGGGGGTGGTAAAATACGACACCCTTTCGGAAATGCTTCCAAAAGGGTGTCGGTTTACGCGGGTATGTCAGCTACCGTATTAGTCGTTGACCAGCGTGAGGATGAGTTCCTTACGCAGCGTACCCTGACCCACGTCGAGCGTAGTACCGTCGTCGCTACTGGCGCTTTCCAGCGTCAGGATGATGGTCTGGCTACCGGCAACCAGCGTATCGACGAGGAAGTTGATGGTCACGTCTCCGGAAGCCGGAGCGGTGCTTTCGTCCGTCTGGAAAGGAATGGCAATGCTGCCACCGGAGGCGGTCGCGCCGTCGATGTTGTAAATGGTGCCGTATTCGGCCGTACCGCCGAGGGTGTAATTAGCGGTTACCTCGCCACCGGTCGTCTGGCGGCTTTCGATGCTGACGTCGGTAGAGGTGTTGGCCTGACTCACTTCAACGGTTTCCGTGCCAGCGGCGTTGCCGGTCAGCAGACGAACGAAAGAGTTGGCGTTTTCGAGGTTCGTCAGTCCGGATTCGTCTTCGAACGAATCCCACTCACAAGAGAACATAAGGCTGCCGCAGAGGACGGCCAGGAAGATCTTGGTAAATTTCATAGATTTTTCTTTTTCGGTGATCGCCGTTCCTTCCCGTTTCGCGGGTAGGCGAAACGGGAAGGGAAAATGGCGAAAGGGGATGATTTAGTTTTCGTACCACATCGGTGTATCCACGGGCTGCGGAGACGGGGCGTTGGGATTGGCGCCTACCTCATCCGGTGGGTAGAAGAAACGACGGACAACTCCGTCCACCTCGCTACCGGCGGGTGTTTCGAGCGTAGGCACCTTGGTGCGGCGCCATTCGGCCCACGCGTCGGGCAGACGCTGGAAGTTGGCCAGGTAAAGTTGCTGACGGATCATCAGCAGGGCATCGTCATCATCCATATCGTCGAGTTCACCGAGACTGTCGATGTAACTGTCCTTGTCCTCGGCGGAGATGGCGCCACCCGTGCCGTCGTACTCGTCCATGCTGGCGCGAACACCGGCTTCGAAGGCGGCCTGCGCATCACCGTCGGCGAAGTCGCGGACGATGGCCTCGGCTACATAGAGTTGCGTTTCACTGGCCGTTCCGTAAGTATCGGGGCGGTCCCTGCGGATCACGTCGAGGCTCACGATAGCCGCCGTGCCGCTGGAACCGTTAAAGGAACCGGGAGCGGCGGTAGGGCCGAAGTTGCCGGTATTCGTCGTGGAGTCGAGGCCCATGTCCAGTTCCGCCTGAGACCACGCCCGTTCGGTGTAGTAGGTGCTTAGACGGGGATCGTCCAGTTCCTCGAGCAGGTTGAAAGGAACCTCACCGGCAATGTACCAGGTAGGATTGAAACCACCGGCGAAGTTGTTGAGGATGCTCCAAAACGGGTTGTAATTACCAGGAACGTCAAGGTAGTTGAGTTGCGCGTTCTGGTCGGCGGTCATCATCAGGGGGCCGTTGAGGGTAGTGGCGATCTGGCCGGCTACGCTCTCGTCCTTATTGGCGATTTCCATCAGTATTTTCAGTTTGAGGCTGTTGGCGAAGCGCGCCCAGCCGTCCATGTCACCGCCGAATACTAGATCACCTCTTTCGATGGCGGCGGAACTGTCGTCGATCAGTGCCAGGGCATCATCGATTTCGGTCACTAAGCCACGCAGGATGAATTCCTGGTCGTCGTACATCGGCAGGGGGGTCACGAAGTCGACCGCCTCGGTATAAGGGACGTCTTCCCACAGCATGGTGGCGTTCCAGTAAGCAAAGACCTTGAAGATCTTACCCTGGGCCAGAATGTTGTTCTGGGTTCCGGGTTCGGCTTCGCGAGCGGTCTGCTCCAGCAGGGTTACGTTTTTAAGCACGTTCGTATAGATGAACGCCCACACGTTGCCCATCAGGAAAGTGTTGGACTGCAGGCCCAACGCGTAATCACCGATCACGCCGAAGGCGGGCTCGTAATACTGCGGGATGGTGCCGATCCGGCCGTCGAGTTCAGACTCGCGGATGTTGGAGAACTGAACGAGTACGTCCGGGAAAAGCAGGTTGGCGTCCACGGCGGTAGCCGCCAGCGGATCTTTGTTGATGTCCAATTGGTCGTCACAGGAGGTGGCGAACACCAGTGCTACGAGGACCAAAGGAAGGTATAAAAGCTTTTTCATAGTTTAGTTTAGTTTTCAGGGCCGCCGATGCCGGGTGTGGAACCGGCGGCCTTAAAGAAAATGGTTGGTTAGCGACGGCCTGGTTTAGAAGCCTACACGCAGGTTAACGCCGTAGCTCCGCGTCGTGGGCGGGCTGTTGAACTCGATACCGGCACCGTCGTTAGCGGAACCGAAGAGGTTCGTTTCCGGATCGATGTGCGGAATGTTGCTCTGCAGGATGGCCAGGTTGCGCGACTCCAGACCGATGGTCAGCGTCTTGATCGGCAGCTTGCTCAGCATGGCGGCGGGCAGGGAGTAATTGATGGCGATCTCCCGAAGCTTGATGAAACCGGCGTCGAAGATGCTGTTTTCGGTTACGCCACCGTCAGAGTAGCGACCCCAGAACTGCTGAGCGGTGATTGGAATATCGTTCTGGCGCAGCGTACCGTCGGCTTCCTCGATCCACGCGTCGGCGTCGATGAAGGCTTCGTCGCGGTTCAGAGCCGTTTCGGCGGCAAGGCCGCCGGAGCGAAGGGAAGCTACGGTGTTAGAGAACAGCAAACCACCATTACGCCAGTCGAAGGTGAAGCGCAGGTTGATGCCTTTGAAGTTCAGGTTGTTCGTCCAGCCGGCGATGAAGTCGGGAAGAACGTCACCGATACGCTTGTTGTCACCCGTCAGGCGCAGGCCCGTCTCGGGGTCCACCAGGACGCGCTGATCGGCCAGCGCGAGGCTGCTGTCGGCGGTAGCACGGGCGAAGGTGTTAGCGAACAGTCCGAAGCTTTTGCCAGGCTCGGCAACTACCTGGAGGCTGTTGAAGCCGGAGTTGATCACCAGGCGGTCGGTACCTTCGGAAAGCTCATCGACGATGAATTCGTTGCGCGTGAAGGTGATCAGCGAGTTCCAGGTGAAGTCGTCCGTCTTGATCGGTTGGATGTTCAGCTCGAACTCGAAACCTTTATTAGAGGTCTGGCCTACGTTCAGGCGCTGGAAGCTGAAACCGGTGGATTCGGGAATCGGAACGGCGAGGATCTGGTCCCTCGTCTTCACGTCATAGTAGGTGAAGTCGATGCCGAAGCGGCCCTGGAAGAACTGGAGTTCGGTGCCGATCTCGAAGCTGCTGACCCGCTCGGGGAGCAGCCCTTCCGGTGGAATGGTGCCGGGGCCGGAGAAGGCCAGGCGACCGTCGAAGGGGAAGGTCGTGGCCGTACCGAACTGACCGAAGGCGTTCGTCTGCGGAAAGTAGTTGAAGTCCAGCTGGTAAGGGTCGGTGTCACCACCTACCTGCGCGAAGCTGGAACGCAGCTTACCGTAGCTCAGGATGGAGTTATCGATGTCAAAGGCATCCGTGAAGATGAAGCTCAGACCTACGGAGGGGTAGAAGTAGCTGTTGTTCTCCAGCGGCAGGGTGGAGGAGAAGTCATTACGACCGGTAACGTTCAAAGACAGGTAGTCGTTGTACGTCAGCGTGAGGTCACCGAACACACCGAAGAGGCGACGCTCGGAGAAGTCATTACTTACATTGTTAACTTCCGCGTTATTTGGGCTGAAGAGCTCGTCTACGATCAGGTTCTGCGCGAAGTTCTGCAGCCGTTCGAATACACGGGTGTTGTAGTTGATACCGGCGATCCCTTTCAGGAAGAAACCTCCGCCGAGTTCATTGGCGGCGGTGGCCAGGAAGGTGTAGTCCAGCTGGCGCTGCTCGATGCGATCATCGGTGAAGTCACCCTGCAGGCGGCCCAGCGTGCCTTTGCGGTTAGAGCGGAAACGGTTGTCGGCCAGGAAGTCGATACCTACGCGGGCGGTGAAGTCGAGCCAGAAAAGGGGCTCGTACGTCAGGGCGAAGTTACCGAAGACGCGGTCCACCTCCGTGTTGAACTGGTTCTCGTTGGCGATCCAGTAGGGGTTGTTGGTCATCTCCGTCAGTGGGTTCAGTTGCTCGCCTACGCCGGAAGACTCGTCGATCCATTCTGAGATAACGGCCGGGTCGAGGTTACGGGGGAAGCCGTTGATGATGCCGGAAAGAACGTTAGGGTCATTACCGCCCTGGGCCACGCGGCCGCCGGAGTTGGTCCGTACCAGGTTCAGGCCGAAACTGGAACTGACCTTCTGGTCGAACTTCTGGCCGGCGTTGAGGCCGAGCGTAAAGCGGTCGAGCTCGGAACCGGGGTAAATACCCTGCTGGTTGAGGCTGGTCATGGAGAAGCGGTAGTTGCTCTTCTCGCTACCGCCGCCGATGGCGAGGTTATTGATCGCCGTCTGGCCGGTCTCGTAGAAGTCCTTCACGTTGTCGGGGTAAGCCTGAAGGGCTACCATGTCGCCGGCGATGTTCTCCACTTCCTGGCCGTTAATGGCGGGGCCCCAGCCGTTCAGGTTGTCCAGGTCGTAGCGACCGTTGGAACCCTGAGCGTATTCGTTCTGCAGGTCGGGCAGACGAAGTGCCTGGTCGGCGCGCAGCGTAGAGTTGAAGGTGATCTGGGCGCGGTTGCCCTTACCGCCTTTCTTCGTGGTGACGATGATGGCACCGTTGGCGGCGCGGCTACCGTAAAGGGCGGCGGCGTTGGCGCCTTTCAGTACGCTGATGCTTTCGATGTCATCCGGGTTAATGTCCTGCGCGCGGTTGCCCGTGTCAAAACCACCGGTGATCCGGCTACCCGTAGCGACGTTGCTGTCGAAGATCGGCACGCCGTCCACTACCCACAGTGGGTTGTTGTTGCCGGAGAGCGAGTTCACGCCGCGAATGAGGATCTTGGTGGAGCCACCAAGGTTACCACTCTGCTGCGAAATCTGAACGCCGGAAACCTTACCCTGTAGGGAGTTGACGACGTTGGTCTCGCGAACGGTACCGACTTCGTCACCGCCGATGGTGGTAACGGCGTAACCGAGGTCACGCTTGTTACGCTCGATACCGGCGGCGGTTACGACCACCTGATCGAGGGCCGTGGCGCTTTCCAGCATGGTGAGGCTGTAAACCGTCTGACCGGTCACGATGGGAACCTCCAGCGTGGTGTAGCCGGTGTAGGTTACGATCAGGCGTTCTGAATTGGCGGGAATGGATAACGCGAAATTACCGTCGATGTCGGATACGGTGCCGGTGGTGGTCCCTTCTACCTGGATGGAGGCGCCGATGAGGGTTTCCCCGGTAGAGTCCATCACCTTGCCGGTGACGGCCTGCGCCTGAAGCGCCGTAAAGCCGGCAAGCATCAGCACAAGTAAAATAAGTTTCATTCTATGCATATGGAGGTTAGTTTGAAATGGTTGAATAGTGGTCAGTGAACTAGTGATCAAGCCGGCGACGGTAGGTAGCGCCGACGGCGGAATTTGAATTTCGAGCCCTATAAAAGATAGTGTTAAAGAACGTTAAGGGCCTCTTAAGCCCACAAGAAACGACGGGCGAGTAGATTTCGCTGCTTTTTTTTAGTGAAAAACCATAACTCTCTTGTCGCGACAACGACAACGGAGGGCATATCTCCATACCGGCGGTCACGCTTCGCGAACTTCCCGCCATCCCTTTTCCGTTTGGCGGGCCGCTAAGATTTGAGTGCCAACCGGTCGCTGCTGTTCCAGCAAGCCGCCGCCGTCAGCCCGCCCTTACGCGCCGCGAACACGCCGTAACGAATGTCGTCGATGCCACCCACCGAATGGGCGTCGGGGTTGATGCTGACCGGAACGCCCTTTTCCATCGCGTAAGGAATCCAGGTCCAGTCCAGGTCCAGCCGGTAGGGGTTGGCGTTGAGTTCGATGGCCACACCGTGCTCGGCGCAGGCGTCGATGATGCGTCGGTGGTCGATGGGGTACCCCGCCCGGCTCAGCAGCAGGCGGCCGGTCGGGTGGCCCAGTACGGTGGTGTAGGGGTTGGCGATGGCGGTCAGCAACCGTTGGGTCGCCTTCTCCTCGTCCATGTTAAGGCCGGAGTGGACGCTGGCGATAACGAGGTCGAAACCCGCCAGGATATCGTCCGGGTAGTCGAGGCTGCCGTCGGCCAGGATGTCGCTCTCGATGCTTTTATAGATCCGGAAAGGCGCGAGCTCCTCGTTCAACGCGTCGATCTCCGCCCACTGTTCCTTCACTTTTTCGATGGGCAGCCCGTCAGCGTAAACCGCCGTTTTGGAGTGATCGGAGATGACGAGGTAGGCCAGGCCCTTGTCGCGCGCCGCCTCCGCCATCCGCCGCAGGGTATGGATGCCGTCGGAATACGTCGAGTGGCTGTGAACGACACCGCGCACGTCCTCTACTTCGATCAGTTCCGGTAACCGGCCATTGCGGGCAAGACCTATATATACCTCGTCTTCGCGCAACTCGGGCGGGATGGGATCGCAGGCGGCCCGGGCGAATACCTCGGCCTCGGTGGCGCAGCCCTGGAAATCGACGCCGGGGAAGGCAGCGACGAAGGCTTCCAAAAACGCAGGGGTGCCGGTGCGCCGGAATTGTTTGGAGCCGAAGTTCCCCGCTTCGCAGTGGTGCAGCGTGACCGGGAAGCCGTCAACAAGGATTTTTGAAAAACCATCCCCCGCACCCGCGTCCCCGCCCCCTTCGATGTCTTTGACCGAAGACGCCGGGAGGGTCGTGATCAGGGCCAGGTGCGTGAGGGTGGGGCACCGGCGGCGCAGCGCCCCCGTACGCTCGAACCGCGCATCGGGAAAGCGGCGGGCAAGTTGTTCCATCAAAGCCGTTGCGGCTTTGTCGAGCGTCCGGTACAGGAACTGGCCCCGGCTGCGCTGGTGAAATTCCAGCTTTTCGCGCAGCGTTTCCTGAGTTTTCGCCCCGAATCCCTTCAGTTCCACCAGCCGGTTCTCGTTGATGGCGTACAGCAGCTGGCCGACGGTCGTCACGCCCAGGCCATCCCAAACCGCCTTGACTTTCTTCGGTCCGAAGCCGCGGATATTCAGCATTTCCTGGATGCCCTCCGGTGTTTTTTCTTTCCATTTTTCCAACGTCTCCATCCGGCCGGTGGTCGTCAGTTCGATGATCTTCTCGGCGATGGCCTTGCCGATGCCGTCCAGTTCCATCAGGGCCTTCACGTCCATGCCCGCCAGCGGCCGGTCCATCTTGCGCAGCTTATTGTAGGCGTTGTTGTAGGAGCGGATCTTGAAGGGATTGTCCTTGTGCAACTCCATCAGCTTGGCGAGTTGGGAGAAGTGGCGGGCGATGTCGGGGTTGGTCATTTAGTGGTCTGTTGGTCTATTGGTCTATTGGTCTGTTGGACTGTTGGTCTATTGGTCTGTTGGACTATTGGTCTGTTGGTGCGCTTCGGGGCTTCAGGCAATGCCCGCGTATGCTTTGAGGTACTGGAAGTGCGGACCTAGTTGGCCATCAACCGTGACGCTAGCGCGGGTCAGGATACCGGATTCGGGCTTGCTGAATTCGGGCAGGATGACGTCGATGAATTTTTGCCCGAAGGCTTCGCTCGCGTCGCGCGGCAGTTCGCTCGGCAGGTTATCGATGCTCATCACGTCGATGGCGTCGGGTTGAAATGGTTCCACGGATCTACCCGTTGCGGGGTCGTAGCCGAAGACGGGCTCGGCGATTGTGGAGGCGTAGAGCGTGGAGGGCACGCTGGCGGCGGGGGCGATGTCGCAGGTCACGTCGCCGATCACCTGGATATTGAAATCCGGGTCACGCATTTCTTCGGCGGTGAAGAAAGCGGGTGCCTTGCCGTCCCAGAAAATGCCGTTAACGAAAATGTCGGCCACTTTGGCGTAGGGTGCGAAGGCGGAGGCGTACTCCTCGCCGTGCGCATAAAAGTGATGCTTGTCGATGGGCCTGCCGTCGGGGTGTTTGGCGTAATCGCGAACGTGCAGCTGGGTGAAAACGCTCGTTCCCTCACCGTTGAGGAAATCGCGCGGGCTTAGTTTTTCGAAGCCGATATCTTCCAGCACGCGGGCGGCGCCTTTACCGACGCGACCCGTGCCGGTCAGCACCACGCGCAGGGGCGGGAGGCGGAGCTTGGCGTAGACTTCTTTCGCCGCGGCGTAATCGCGCAAGTCCTTGAGGCGCGGCAACGTGAACGCGCCGGTGCGCCGGGCGTAGGTCCATACGGCATTGTGCGCGCCGACCATGCCGGCCCAGTAGCCGAAAGCGATGAGGCGTTTGCCCTTTTCGCCGGTCAGGTACTCGTAGTCGATGTGCGTGATGCCCTTGTCGAGCAGCGCGCGCATCAGCTTTTGATTATACGGTTGCTCTTTGGCGACGTGGGCGAAAAAGCAGTAGGTCTTTCCCTCGATCAGCTTGTCCACCGGTATCTCCTTGACACCGATCAGCAGGTCGCGGTCGCTGATGTCTTCCACGACGGGCACGCCGAGATCGGTATATTCGTGGTCGGCGAACGTCCGGTCGGTGCTGGGCTGTACCACGATGTCGACGCCGCGATCGCGCAGGGCGGCCACCTGCGGTGGGGTCAGGGCGACGCGGGCGTCGGGCGGGTTCTTTTCTTCACGGAGAACGGCGATGGTCATAAGGAGTGGGAAGTAAGTAGTGGGAAGTAAGCGGGGCACAAAGGTAATATTGGCTCGGGGGAAGTTTGCCGGCCATTTGCTTATCAGGGCGGGGCCGCGGGATGCTAAGAAAAAGAGCATTAAAACGTCGCTGCGCGCTTCCACCCTTAATCCTTTACGCCTTACCTCCTTTAGGCGCTTTGGTCCTTCACCCCCTCTCCTCCCTTATGCCAGAAGCCGCGGTCCAGCATGCCGCCCCGGTGCGCCGTCCGCTGCTGCGCGTAATAGACCAGCGCGCCGATCGTCAGGCCGAGGGCCGCACCCACCGTCACGTCGCGCAGGAAGTGGTAGAGCAGATACATTCTGCTGTAGGCCACCATCACGGCCAGCGCAAAACATAGCGTGCTGATCGCCTGCTTTCCCCGCCGCGCGTTGAAGGCCAGGAAGCTGTACAGCGCAAAGGCCGAGGTCGCATGCCCGCTGGGGAAGCTGCTCGCTATGTCCCAACTGCGCCATTCTTCCTCGAACAGGTTGAGGGAGTGCCAGATCTCCTCGTAGTTGTCGAAAAACCAGCGCATGGGCCGCGCCTGGGCAAAAAGGGCCTTGAGCAAACCGGCCACGATGCCCGCCGTCGCCCCGGCCACCACCACGAAGACGGCCCGCCGGTAATTGAACGCCGCCACCATTATGATGATCGCCAGGTAAGCCGGCGGCTCGGCGAAGTGGGTGCCGATCTTGAAAAACACGTCCCAAAACGGCGTCCGCCCCGCGTTGATCGCCACCAGCGTGTCGCCCTGGTTGCGGGTGGCCAGCATCGCGGCGTTGTACAACAACAGCAGCAGCGTGCCGGCGAAGAACAACCAGTTGTTGCGCACTAAGCGGGTAAAAGTGCGCTCGGCCTTAAATTCGGAAGGTAGGTGGGTGGGCATGGGGCTAAGGTAGAAGAATTGGTTCGTTGAGCCCCCTGTATTTACAACCCGTTACCGGGGAACCCTGACCAGGGCAATCGCTTTCAGTAAAACCGGACGCTTCGAGGACCTCACAACTTTAGCATAGGTCCTTCAAGCGTCCGGTCCGCCTAAAAGCGATTACCCGGGGCACCCTGACGCGTCACCCCGCCGGGTTCATTAACTTTGACCCGATTAACGATGTTTTCTCCCCGTCCGCATTATTAAACTTTCTCGTATGAACCGCGTCCTGACGCTTATCGTTGTCCTCCTTTTCTTCGCCGCCTGCGCGGAAGACGTGAACCCCGATTTCCAGGAGGAGGTCGCCCAACCGGAGTTTTACCACCGCTCGATGAAACGGCTGACGGATGTGATCGTGCACGACATCTTCAGCCCGCCGCAGGCCGGGCGGATCTACGCTTACGCCAGCATCGCCGGCTACGAGGCCCTGGCCGCCGGGCAACCGGAGCTGCGCACTTTCGCCGGTCAGGTACCGCACCTCGAGCCGGTCCCCGCGCCGCCCGCCGGCGTGGAGATCGCCCACCCGGTCGCCGCCGTCGCCGCTCAGCTCAAGGTCGGTAAAGCATTGATATTCAGTGAGGAAAAGATTACGGCCTTTGAAGAGGAATTAAACGGTGAGTTCAAAAAAATCCGCCTGCCCAGCGCCACCCTCGACGCGTCGATCGCTTACGGCCACGCCGTCGCCGATCACGTCATCGCGTGGTCTAAGGGCGACAACTACCTGCAGTCGCGTACCTTCCCCAAGTACGCCATCACCGAAGACGAGAGCAAGTGGCAGCCCACGCCGCCCAGCTACATGGACGGCATCGAGCCGAGTTGGGCCAAGATCCGCTCCTTCTCCCTCGACCGCGCCGACCAGTTCAAACCGCCGCCGCCCACCGAATACAGCCTGGAGCCCGATAGCCGGTGGATGAAAGAGGTCGAGGAAGTCTACACCGCCCTCACCACCGAAAATGCCGATGACCTGGAAGAGCGGGAGGCCATCGCTAAGTTCTGGGACTGCAACCCCTACGTCAGCCACCAGCGCGGCCACGTCATGTTTGCCACCAAGAAGATCAGCCCCGGCGGCCACTGGGTTAACATCGCCGCCATTGCCGCCCGCCAGGCCGGGGCGGACTTCGCCACCACGACGCTCGCCTACGCAATGACGTCGATGGCGATGCACGACGGCTTTATCAGCTGCTGGGATGAGAAGTACCGCTCTAACCTCGTCCGGCCCGAAACTTTCATCAATAACCACGTCGACGAAAGCTGGCGGCCGCTGCTGCAAACGCCGCCCTTCCCCGAGCATACCTCCGGCCACTCCGTCGTCAGTCGCGCCTGCGCCATCGTACTGACCGACCTTTTCGGTGACCAATTCGCCTTCACCGACGACTCGGAAGTGGAATACGACCTGCCGGAACGCTCCTACAAAAGCTTCTTCCACGCCAGCGAGGAAGCCGCCCTCAGTCGACTCTACGGCGGCATCCATTACCGGCCCGCGATCGACTACGGCGTGACGCAGGGCGAAGCGGTGGGCAAACACCTGCTGAGCCGGGTAGGGGGAAAGGAAGCCTTGACGAAAAAGTGAGTTGTTCTTTTGGTGGGTGGTCTTATGGTCCATTAAAGCTCAACCGATTATTGGCTTTACTACTTGCTAAGAGGAACGACCCCGTTAAAATATTCAGAAAATTTGGCTTTCCACCAGCTCAATCTTTTCTTGACCAACAGACCAACAGACCAACAGACCAACAGACCAACAGACCAACAGACCAACAGACCAACAGACCATCAACACCCTCCTCTACATCCTCGCCCAGGTCATCTTTTACTTCGCGCTCCTCTTGTTGTCGGAGTACGCCGGTTTTCTGCTGGCCGTCATCATCGGTGCCATTTGCTTTTGCGTATGGGCCGTCAGTCACATCGTGGAATGGATAGAACCGAGCCGGGTACAGGGCAAATACTACAGCCTGGCCCTGTCGGCGTGGGTAGGGCCGCTGGTTGCGCTGATCGGGTTCGCGTACCTGCAGGGCGGGTTTTACTGGGTGGAGGGGTAGGCTGGGAGCTAGGAGTCAGGAGTCAGGAGGTGTGTGTAACCGATTGCAGGTTTGGGATTAAATCCTCCGCCCGCCGTTTTACACCTCCGAGGAGCTCGCGGCTGCGCCAGCTCGACACCTCGGAGGTGAAAACGGCTGGGAACGAGCGGACGTTAATTCAGGTCAAACCTGCAATCGGTTACACACACTAAAAAAGGCCGCGGGTAAAAACCCGCTTTTCAGTCGGTGCAAAGCCTTGGCTTACGGCGCGCGTAGACCCCTACCGCAGCAACACCACCATCCCTTCACCCCGCGTCACTTCCCCGTCCGCCCAGCGCACCGCCCAGGTCATCAGGTAGCGACCGGCCACCGCTTCCGCCCCGTCCCAGCCGGCGTCCGGCGTAGCCTCGGCGGCTTCGTAGCGCAACCCGCCCCAGCGGTCGAAGACGCGCAGCGATATCAGCGTGCCGCCCGCGCCGGGGAATATCGCCAGCCGGTCGTTCGTACCGTCACCGTTAGGGCTGAAGGCGGTAGGCGGGTAGACCCGCCGGTCGGTGGTGCGCGGCAGGGCAATCGTTCGGTCCGCGGCGCAGCCCGCCGCGTCGGTCACCCGCAGGCGCAGCTCGGTGGTCGCCGTGGCCGAAACCAAGGGCGCGGCGCAGTTCGTGCAACTCAGCGTACCGGCCAGGGAATCCGCCAGGGACCAGGCGAAAATATAGGGCGGCGAGCCACCAAAGATCAGTGCTTCCACCGGCCGTGCCGCTCCACCGGTCAGCGGCAGCGTGGCGGGCACCTCCACCAAAAGCGGCTCCGGCAGTCGAAACGCCACGTTCCGCACGCTGTCGCAGCCGTCGGGTAAGGCGTAGCGCTCGGTCAGCAAGGTGTCGGAGCCGATGGCGTAGGTCGCCAGCGGCGTGACGTAGACGGCCGGTTCGCACAGCAGGATTGTCGTATCCAGGCTGACCGCCGTCCCTTCGGCGGCGACGGTGACGGTTTGCCGGTAATCGCAGCCCTCGCCGTACGCCAGTTGCAGATCGTAGTCGCCGAAGGGCAGGCCGGTGATCGCCACATCGGTCGGGATCACCGCGCCGTCGAGGTAGAACTCGAAGCGTGCCGTCGTGCCCGGCACCGTTTCCACCAACAGTTCGCCGGTCCCGCTCGCGCAATCGGCGGGCGGGGAAGAAACCGCCAGCAGTACGTCTGCTACCGTCGTCAGGTCGATGGCCCAGGTGTGCAGGCTGTCGCAACCGTTGGCCAGCGGGTAGCTTTCCGTGAACGTGGTGTCACCACTGACCTCGTAAGTACCCAGCGGCGTAACGAACGGCCCGGCCTCGCAGGCGAAAACCGTGCTTCCGCCGCTGACCTCCGCCGCGTCGAGCCCGATGGCCACGGGGTAGGTCCGTTCGCAGCCGTCCCCGTAGCGCAGGACGACGGTAACGACGCCTTCCCCCAACCCCCGCACCCGCGCCCCCGCCCCGATGAGTGTATCGCTGAGCAGCAATTCGTAATCCGTCGCCCCGGCCGCCACGCTGACCGAAAAGCTACCGCCCAGCGGCTCGTCGCAACGGGCGTTGGTCACCGCGATGTTCGTCACGATGTCATCGGCACCGGCTACCGTCACCGCGTAGGTGTGTACGCTGTCGCAGCCGCCCGCCGCCATAAACGTCTCGCTGAAAGTCGTATCCCGGCTAACGAAAACGGAGCCGGTGGCCGCCATCACTTCGCCCGACTCACAAAAGGCCAGGCTTTCGGTGGTCAGAATCGCCGCACCGCTGCTCACCGTGACTTCCGTCGAATCCGTACACGCCCCGAGCGTCTGTCGCAGCAGGTAACGGCCCGGCGCGGCCACCGAAACGCCGGTCGCGTCGGTAGTCAGGATCATCCCTTCGCTGACCGACCACGCGTAGCCCGTCGCGGCCGGGTCGGGCAGGTCGAGCCGTATTTCGTCGTCACCGCAAACGCTGACCTCCGTCGGCAGGTCGAGGGCGTAATCCGGTGTCGTGATGCTGACCGAATCGGTCAGCGAGCACTGCCCGTCGTCGAACACGACCCGCAACCGGTAAATCCCCGGCCCGGGGGGCTGGAAGTCGGGCGTCGCCGGTCCGTTCTCCCACTGGTAGGTCGCCGTGAAATTTTCCGGCAGGTCGGGCACGATCTCCGGCACGGCGTTGGTGCAAAGCGCCTGGTCTTCACCGAGGAAGAAACGGTTGAGCGACTGCACCGTCGAGTTGGTCTCGAAGACCCAGCCCGTGGAGGAGTTGTTGACGTTGACGCTATTACGCCCGCTCAGGTAAGCGACCGGCCCCGCCGCGTCCACCCGGTCCAGGCGCACGTAATCCATCGCCGCCTCCGCCCCCGGCCCAAAGGCGATGACGTTGCGGCCCGCGTTACTCAGCGGTGACACGGAGATCGGGTTGCAGGCCGTGCCCACCGCCCGCAATTCACCGGTGACCTCCAGCGGTATGGGGGCTTCCCCCAGCCGGTAAGCGTATCCCTTGCTCAGCACCAGGGTGTCGATGCGGGAAGGGCCGCGCAGCCGCCCGTCGCCGGCAAAAAATACCGTTCCGTAGGCCGCTACCTCACTAAAATCGTTGCGGGAGAACAATTCGAGCGAAGCGGTCCCCTCCGGGGCGGTGAACCGCATGCCGACCCCATCCGTCGCCGTGCTCGTCCAAACCGTTACGTTGCCGCGCGTAAAGACGAAAGCAGCATTACCGGACCGCATCCGCCCTTCCCGGAAGTTCACCATCTGAAGGGGAATGCCGGCGTTAATGATGGTTATCTCGGAATCCGTCATGTCCAGTACCGTGACGTTGGGTGCGCCGTCGGGCGCGTCCGACAAGGTCATGGTGCTTATTTCAAGGTCGAAGCCGTTCGTCCTCAGCAGCCCGTTGCGCTGGCTGATGGACATGCGCGGCGCGTACACGGAGTCAATCAGGTCGAAGGTGCCCTCCCCCGCCACGTTCAACCTCCGCGGCGGCAGGCCCCTGATCAGTAATTCTTCCATCCCGCCGCCGAGCAGCGCGTACTGTTTGACCTCGGAGGTGAGGCTGTCGGACAGGTAGCAGGAGCCGTGAATGTCTATTTGCCGGCCGTCGAAGATCACCGAAGTGGTCAACGCCCGCGCGTCGAGGGTGCGGCAGACCGGTACCGGGTCGTCGTCGTTGTCCGTCATGGGGTCGAACAGGCAATTGACCGTCTGGCCGGCGGCGGAGAAGGAGGCCGCGTCAAAAATAACGTCGTCGATCCGGGTAGGCAGGCAGGCCCCGCCCGTTCCACCCGAAGCCATCGCCCAATTGGCGGGGTCGAACCAGTGGCCTTCGCCACCTACCCAGTACAGCGTGCGCGGCGCGGGCTGATTGGTGAACGTCCAGCCCGCGTTACCTCCCAGGTCCAGGCTGGAGGCGGCTTCCCAGGCGGGACCGGTGGCGCTGATGTTTTCCAGTTGCAGAAACATCCCACGCTGGGGCAGGGCGGAAGAGAACGCGTAGGGCGTGTTGGAAACAATGGATACGGTGTTGAAGCAATCCCCGTCCGCCCGCAGGTAATCCAGGGTAAGTTCGCGCGTTCCGGTACCGACCAGGAAATAGGTGCCGCCCGGGTGCAGCAGCAGACTATCGACGCGACCGTCGATGCCGAACCGGGCGGATGCCCGCGCGTCGATCCGTTGCGCGTAAAGGCCCGGAGCATCCAGCTCCAGCACGCCGGCGGATACAATGCTCGTGATGTGGTTGGCCCCGCCGTTCGCATTGCGCAACTCCATGTCCAGTGTTCCCCCCGCGTCATCGCTGACCACCCGGGCGTCCGCGGCCAAAAAACCGGCGTTCGGGACGTCTCTCGGGTCCAGCTTGATTTGAGTATCGCGACCGCCGAAATCCCGGATGTGAATCAGACTTTCCGCAAAGTCGATGAAACCACTGTTCCGCAACCGTACGTAGCCGGCGGAAAGGGAATGACCGTCGGTATTGAGCCGACCCTCATCGACGAACAGGTTGAAAAGGAGGGTTAGGCTGTCCCCCAGCGTCCAGTCACCGTCCGCTCCGCTAAACTGAAAGTTAAGCGCGTCGGTTCGCGCGTGGGTGACTATCTCGCGACCCACCGCGTGACCGAGGAAGGAAATGGTCGGCGACCGCTCCGCCGACCACGTCAGGTCGGGGTGCAGGTACATACTGCCGTAAATGTTCAACAGCGCGTCGGGCAGGTGGTAAAGCACGGTCGGCTGGTCCAGCTCCCGCCAGTCGAAATTATTGGTCCTGAGCGCGCCCGGGGTCAGGTAGACGGTGTCGCCCGGCTGGTTAAAACTGGCCGCGTCGAAAACGGCGTTACCCGTCGCCAGGGGCGGGCAGGCCCCGGGCGCGCCGCCGCTGGTAAAGGCCCAGTGAGCGGGCTCATTCCAGCGGCCGGTACCGCCCACCCAATAGCGATCGGGGCCGTTGGGGCCGGTGAACGTCCAGCCGGATACGTCGCCCGTACCGCCGCTGAGCGGGGCGGGGAAGGCGTTACCGCCGGTGGCGGTGACGTCCTCTACGTAGAAGTAAGTCAACTCGATGGTCGCCCCCGCGTCCGCTACTACGGAACTGCCCGGGATACCGATCAGGGAGACGGGGCGGGTGCATTCCCCGAGAGCTTCCAGGTGATCGACGTTGATGGAACGGGCGACGGACAAGGAATGGATGGAGCCCGGTGCCCAGCGCAGGTAACCGGCGTTCAGACCGGTGGAATAGATCGCATCGCCGATCAATATAACGGTGTCCGCGCTGATCGCCTCCGCGCCTCCGGAGGTGCGGAACGACAGTCTTCCGGACGGGTTGTTGTGCTCGATCCGCGCAAACCGGACGGGGGTGCTGCTCTTCGTGTGAAAATTCAATCGCTCACCCGTAAACAGGACCCTGCAGGCACGCAGCGATGGCAACTCGGCATCGGTTACGGTCAAGTTGATCCGTCGGCTCGCTTCCAACAGAATATCCGCATAATCGACCTCGCCTTCGCCCTCGAAAAAAAGATCGGGGGCCCGCAAGTGTACGCCGGGGGAAAAGGTCACCCCGCCTGAGACAAATTGTACTTGCCGACTCGCCCCGACGTCACCGAGGATGGTAAAGGCCGCCGTCGCGCCACCGTCCAGTAGCAGGTTGCGGGCCATGACGCGCCCGCCGGCGTCGAGGCGACCCGTACCGCCGGAAGCTCGCATGGTCAGGCTCCCGTCGTACGTCCAGTTGACCGCGCCCGTGAGGAGGAGGTCGGCGTGAACGTCCCACTGCGCGGCGGTGGAGCCGGTCACTTCCACTTCCGTCTGTAGGCTCGTCCAGCGTAGCGTCCGGCATTGCGCGGCGATATCGAGCAGGTCGACCGTCGCCCCACCGTCCGGAAACGAGTTTTCGTCGAAGAATACGTCGTCGTTTGCACTGGGTGTACCGAAATGAAGGGTCGCTCCACCACTGCTCGTGGCCCAGTGGCCGACATCGTTCCAGGTGCCGCTCCCTCCCACCCAGTAAAAACCGGCGGCTTGGCCGAGTAGAGGGAACAGGAGGAAAGGAATAAGGACAATTCGCGCCACCAGGGCGCGGTCGCGGGTACAAGAGAAGCTTTTCAAAGGGCGTGGGATGTAAATGAGGGCGTAGTTCGGGATCTGACGGGCGAAAGTACGGCGAAGAAGCCGTTCCTTCCTCAGACCAGTCCGTTCGTCCGCGGTATCCCGGCTAACGATTGAGCTTTACCGCGTTAGTATCACCATCCCCGCCCCGTCCGTCGTTTGTCCGTCCGACCAGCGCACTACCCAGGTAACCGCGTAAGGTTGTACCATCGCGCCGTCGCCGTCCCAACCGGGGTCAGCCGTCGTGTCGTCGGATTCGTAGTAGAGGCTGCCCCGTCGGTCATAAACGCGCAGGGAGACCACCGTTCCCTCGGCTGAGGGGTAGACGCGAAGTACGTCGTTCACGCCGTCGCCGTTGGGGCTGAAAGCGGTGGGCAGGTACACCACGCGTTTGTCCGTCCGGCGCGCGATGACCGAAGCGACGACCGAACAGCCCAGCGAATCGGTCACCACCACCGTCAGTGTCGTAGCGTCGGTAGTGAAGATGAATGGCCTCGCACACTCCGTACAGCTCAGGCGGGCGTCCGCCGTGTCGACCGCCGACCAGGCGTAGGTGTAAGGACCCGAGCCGCCGCTGACGACAAGCTCCACCGGTTGGGCGCTGGTATCGGGTAACAACACGAACTCAGGCAGGTCGATCCGTAGTGGAAACGGCGAGCCGACCCTTAGTGCCTCCGACCGCTCGCAACCCCCGCCGACGGCGAAGAAACTCAGCACGTACGTGCTGTCCGCCAGTTCCGCCAACGTATCGCCGGGCAGTAGCTCCCGGTCGCCGTAAGTGAAGAAGAAGCCCTCCGGCAATACGTCGGCCACGACGATCCGACCGTCGGTGTCGCCCGCGCAAATATTATCCGTGATGGTCACAAAATCGCCCGGAGAGGGAAGACTATCCAGTTGAAAGTTCAGTCGACGCAGGCTGTCGCAACCGTCGGGTAAGGGGTAGCGTTCCAGAATCGTGGTGTCGGAAGCAACGGTATAGGTAGCCAGCGATGTGACGAAATCGATCGGGCCGCAGAGGATGATGAGGGTGTCGATCTCTACGGTCGTACCGAGGTCGAAACCGATGGTCACCGGGTATTCCCGCTCGCAGCCATCGCCGTAACGCAGTACGACCGTGACCACGCCCTGTTCCAACCCTTGTACCGGCGTCCCCGCCCCGATGAGCTCACCGTCGATCAGTAACTCGTAGCCGCTCAACTCGGGGTTGGCGTCCACCAACAGGCTGCCGCCCGCTGGGTCCGCGCAGTTCGCGTTCGTCGTAACGATGTCCCGCACAATGTCGTCCGAACCGAGAATGTTGATCGTGTAGGTGTGCAAGCTGTCACAGCCACTGGGCAGTACGTAGCTTTCCGTGATCATCGTATCTACGTTGATCCGGTAAGTGCGCTGGGGGGAAACGAAGGGTCCGGGATCACAAATTGGCACCGTACTCGCGCCGGTTGTCGTTCCCGTCAGGTCCAGGCTGATGTCGACCGGGTAGGTCCGCTCGCAGCCGTCGCCGTAGCGAAGAACAACATTGACCGTGCCTTCCGCCAACCCTTCGACCGGCGTACCGGCGGTGAGGGTGGCGCCGTTGAACAGCAATTCAAAGTCCGTGGCACCGGGAACGGCGTTAACCGTCAGGCTACCGCCGGTCGGGTCGGTACAGCTCGCGTCGGTCACCGCGATGTTCTCCACGATGTCGTCGGAAGCCACCACGTCGATGCGGTAGAGGTGCGCGCTGTCACAACCACTGGCCAGCGGGAAGCTTTCCGTGATGGTGGTGTCGCCGTTAATCTGGTAACTATTGCCGCCGGGCGAGACGAAGGTCGACCCTTCGCAAGCCGTGGCCGCGCTCTCGCCGCTGATGGCTACGAGGTCCAGGCCGATGTCGACCATGTAGGTACGCTCGCAACCGTCGCCGTAGCGAAGAACAACATTGACCGTGCCTTCCGCCAACCCTTCGACCGGCGTACCGGCGGTGAGGGTGGC